>VOFK01001436.1_pt1 | contig 40404 bp, 42 predicted proteins | sample 5384121 | NCBI WGS metagenome assembly VOFK01 (sample SAMN12384730, study PRJNA508395) | human gut metagenome | isolation source: healthy gut J | host: Homo sapiens | reverse complement strand
TATCCGTCGTCGTGACGCCCGGTGCGACGACGGCAAGTTCGGTCACTACTGTCGCACCGCAGAATGCGGACAAATGCGTTTTGCGTTCGTCTGAAAAATGTCGAAGGGATCGAAACTGCCCCGACGCCGTTTCCGTCATGGCCGAGGGCCCGGCAGCCTCGAAAAGGTCGAGACGCAGCTTCGTCGAGGTGAAAGAACTCTCGAAGCCGAAGCCGAGTATGTGGCGGCCGCTTCGGCGGGGAGAACGCCCCCGTCCTGTCGGAACCGATCACGCTGACGACCGAGAAAGTCAATCAGGGCACTACGATGGAGGTGACGCTCGCCGAGGGCGAGCGGACCGAGAGCACGCTTTCGTTCACGGTCACTACCGCCAATGCCGCCGAGTGCCGCTACCGCTATTTCAAGAAGACCGAAGATTTCGTTCTGCCCGACAAATACGACATCTTCGCCACGGGCGACAAGGTGGAGACCTCCTCTCCGCAGGAGATTTTGCTCGAAAACCTCGACGACGATACCACTTATGTGATCGTTGCGGTCGTCGAAGCTGCCGACAGCTATGATAAGGAGATGTCCGAGCCGCTCGAAATGACGACGCTCAAACGCGACAAACCCGAAAACGTCGATCAGCAGCACTTCACCGAGGGCGAACTCCAAGTTTACAGCGGCGGCAACAACTTCTATGTCAAACTCACCAACGACGCCTATACGGTCGTACTCGATCTCTACGACGACTATGCGAAGGAGAAGGCGCCCGTTATTCCCGCACACGAATACAGCTACCTGAAAGGTTCCCACAGCAACGAGCCTTGGGTGATGGCCAGCACGTCGAGCGTGACGGCCGTCAGCGGTGCGGCGTTCGAAATCGAGAAGGGATCGGTGAACGTCGGTTTCGCCGACGGGGCCTATACGATCGTCGGCTCCCCTGATTTCTCAGGACAACAAACAGCTGGACATCGACTATAAGGGTTCGCTCGCCTTCCCCGTCAAACTCAACAGCGGCAAGATCGAAAAGAGCGAGAAGGGCTATCTGGCCGCATTCACGGGGAGAACCTCTACGGACTGAATCTCGAATTCATCACCGATAAGATCGCCGCCGGCACCTACTCGTTCGACAACGGCACGCTGGGCGGAAACTCGGCGCTCATTTGCGGTACGACGGAGTATGCGGTCAAGGCCGGCAGCGTCGAACTGAGCCTGCCGTCCGAAACGAATTATGTCATCAAGGGGGAACTGACGACGGCCGAGGGGTATCCGCTTTCGCTCGATGTCTCCATCTACGGTGTGACCCAGCCCGAGGAGCCGGGCGATGCGATCGTCTTCACGTCGATCTCGCAGGCCTATGCCGAAGCCGATGCGACGGGTTGGGCGATCAACTACTCCGTCGAATTCGAAAACGACGAGTGGCAGGCCGCTTTCGAGTTCTGCAACGACGGCGGTACGGGTTCGCAGATTCCGGCCTACAAATATCTCTACTGTCCTATGTAGAGAGGAACGGGCTGCGTCACGCAATACCGCATCGTCAACAAGAAGACTTCGGAGACGTTGACGCTCGACGAAGGATCGGTGACGGTGGCCTATGCCGACGGCGTTTACGACATCGATTTCGATCTGATGCAGACCAACGGACAGCATTTCAAAGCTTCCTTTACGACGGCCCGATCGAACTGGACGACTATACCTCTATGGGCGGCGGAGGCTATGCCCGTTAATCGTCAAACGAAAATTCGGAGATAGAAGGATATGAAAAAACTGCTGATTCTCTTCGCCGCGTGCGCACTGACATTTTCCTGCGGCGAGTCCAACGACGATTTCGGTGACAATGGCAATCCCGGCACCGAGACGCCTGGGCCTCAGCCCGAACCCGAACCTGAGCCCGAACCGGAACCGGAACCCGAGCCTGAACCGGAATATGATTTCGACATTGCGGTAGCCGATGGATTTTTTCGCTTACGACGGTCTGACGAGGCTTCCAGAAAATATCGTACGACGGTGATGCTCAGCTCGAAGAGCATGTCGACAGGCGATACGGGCGATTATGTGGACATTCTCGTCTACATCTATACCGATTTCGAACCGGAGATTCTGACTTCGACGGGAGGGTATACCTATCGGAAGTTCTTTACGGGGGCGATCTCGCCGTTCTACACCGATTCGGTGGAGAAACATACCGACCGCATGTGGTACATCGGCAAGCACTATACCGACGACGAGGGGGATCCCAATGTACAGGGCTGCGGCTGGTTCACCTATCAGAACGGGTTGGAGACGGGCTGTTTCGCGGCCGACGACACCGAACGGACGACGTGCGAGATCGTCGATAACGGCGACGGCACCCACACGATCAAGGGGATGTACGACAAGACGTTCGACAAGTCGCTTCGCTACGAGTACAAGACGGAACATCCGGGCATCTTTTCGCCGAATTTCGGTTGATGCCGTTTGCCGGCGAATGTTTTTTCCGACCGCAGCTTTCCGGCTGCGGTCGTTGTTTTTTTGCGGGTCGGTGCGGGCGTTCGCGGGGGGCGTACCGTTCGTCGTGTCGGAGGCGAAAGACGCCTGAAAAGCTGCCGAATGACTCTTGTCGACGCAGGAATCCGCCCGTGTCCGACGGTGCCGTGAACCGGAGAGTTGTTGGGAATTTCGTGTGGATGGTTTCGGATGCGAGTTCCGCGCGGGTTCCGTCCTGAATGCGACTTCCGGCGAAAAACAGCGCGGGTGTCCGATAGATTCGGACACCCGCGCTGTTTCTTGCTGTGAATCGGGCTATGCGCGTCCCAACAGTTTCTTGACTTCGGCGGCGACGGTCTCGCCGTTGTAGCCGAACTCCTTGTCGAGCACCGTGTAGGGAGCCGAGAAGCCGAACATGTCGTGGCCGTGGATGAAGCCCTTCTCTCCGACGAGCCCCTGCAAGGTCACGGGCAGCCCCGACGTCATGCCGTAGCGTGCGATGCCGGCGGGCAGTACCGACTCCTGATAGGACTGGGGCTGATCGCGGAAAAGACCTTCGCTCGGGACGCTGACGATGCGGGCCTTGATGCCCTCCTGAGCCAGCAGGCCGGCACCTTCGACGAGCGTCGCCACCTCCGAACCCGAAGCGACCATCACTACGTCGGGCTTCGCCGTGTCGGCGACGATGTAGGCGCCCTTGGCGAGCTGTGCGGCCTCTTCGCGGCGGCTTGCGGCCAGCGCGGGCAGGTTCTTGATGTTCTGACGCGAGAGGATGAGCGCCACGGGGCGTTTCTCTTCGAGAGCGAGACGCCATGCTGCGATCGTCTCCTCGCCGTCGGCGGGACGCAGCACGACCATCGACCGCTCGCCCGCGTGGTTGCGCAGGTGCTCCATCAGGCGGATCTGCGCCTCGTGCTCGATCGGCTGGTGCGTCGGGCCGTCCTCGCCTACGCGGAACGAGTCGTGCGTCCAGATATAGATCACGTGCAGGTGCATCAGTGCCGAGAGGCGTACGGCCGGCTTCATGTAGTCCGAGAAGACGAAGAAGGTGCCGCAGGCCGGAATCACGCCGCCGTGCAGCGCCATACCGTTCATGATGCAGGCCATCGTCAGCTCCGAGACGCCCGCCTGGAAGAATTTCCCGCTGAAATCGCCCTTCGTGAACGCCTTGGTCTTCTTCAGGTAACCGTCGGTCTTGTCCGAATTCGACAGGTCGGCCGAAGCCACGATCATGTTCTCCACCCGCTCGGCCAGTACGCCCAGCACCGTCGCCGACGCGGCGCGCGTGGCTGAATCGGCCTTCATCTCGATCGACTTGTAGTCGATGGCCGGAAGCTCGCCTGCGAGGAACATGTCCAGTTTGCGGGCCAGCTCCTTGTTGGCCGAGCGCCACTCGGCCTCGACGGCCTTCTGGGCCTTGACCCATGCACGCAGCTCTTCGCGGCGTGCGGCGTAGATCTCCTTCGACTCTTCGAAGACCGTGAACGGGTTTTCGGGGTCGCCGCCCAGGTGCTTCACCGTGGCGGCGATGTCGGCGCCGGCGGCCGAAAGCGGCTGGCCGTGCGTCGAAACCTTGTTCTCATACGACGTGCCGTCGGCGGCTACCGCGCCTTTGCCCATCACCGTGCGGCCGATGATGATCGTCGGACGCTCGGTCTCGGCACCTGCCGTGCGGAGCGCGGCGCGGATCTCGTCGACCGACTGTCCGTCGACGTGGAGCACGTTCCAGCCCCAGGCCTTGTATTTGGCGCCTACGTCCTCGGTGTCCACCTCGTCGACCTTGGTCGAGAGCTGAATGTTATTCGAGTCGTAGTACATGATCAGGTTCGACAGTCCCAGATGACCTGCGATGCGGCCCACGCCCTGCGAAATCTCCTCCTGCACGGCTCCGTCCGAGATGTAGGCATAGGTCTTGTGCGCCTGCCACTGGCCGAAACGGGCCACCATGAAGCGCTCGGCGATCGCTGCGCCCAGCGCCATGGCGTGTCCCTGACCCAGCGGGCCGGAGGTATTTTCCACGCCGCGCAGCACGTCCACTTCGGGGTGGCCGGGCGTACAGCTTCCCCACTGGCGGAACGCTTTGAGATCGTCCATCGTGTAGTTGCCCGCCAGCGCCAGTGTCGAGTAGAGCATCGGCGACATGTGACCCGGATCGAGGAACAGACGGTCGCGGAAGGGGTAGCGCAGGTCGTCGGGATCGTAGCGCAGGAATTCGGTGTAGAGCACGTTGATGAAATCGGCGCCGCCCATCGCGCCGCCCGGATGGCCCGATTTCGCCTTTTCGACCATCGATGCCGCCAGCACGCGGATGTTGTCCGCCGCACGCGTCAGTTTTGCATTGTCTGCCATATTTCCAGTTGTTTAGTAGTTATCAATTCGTCGGGCGAAGGCCGTATGACACCCTGTGCGGTGCGTGCCGCCTGTCGCTTTTCCGAGCGGGATTTATCCCCTGCAAAGATAATAATATTTTATTATCCTACCTTTTTAAGCTCTACGAAATTTGCTTTTTCTATCTTTTCCTTGGCGTATGGCAGCGTTACGCGAAACTCCTTGCAACCGCTCGACGGAATGTCGAACATCGTGTCCATCATCACCGCCTCGCAGATCGAGCGCAGACCGCGTGCGCCGAGCTTGTAGACGATGGCGCGGTCGACGATGTAGTCGAGAACTTCGTCGTCGAAGGCGAGCTTCACGCCGTCCATCTCGAACAGCCGGACGTACTGTTTCACGATGGCGTTCTTCGGCTCGGTGAGGATCGAGCGCAGCGCCTCGCGCGAAAGCGGCTGCATGTAGGTCAGCACCGGCAGGCGCCCGACCAGTTCGGGGATCAGGCCGAACGATTTGAGATCCTGCGGCATGACGTACTGCATCAGGTTCGAACGGTCGATCGGGTCGGCTCCCGCGCGGCCGTAGCCCATCGCCCGCGTGTTGAGCCGCTGGGCGATCTTGCGCTCGATGCCGTCGAACGCACCTCCGCAGATGAAGAGGATGTTGCGCGTGTCGACCTGTATGAATTTCTGGTCGGGATGCTTGCGCCCGCCCTGCGGCGGTACGTTGACCGTCATCCCTTCGAGAATTTTCAGCAGCGCCTGCTGCACCCCTTCGCCCGATACGTCGCGCGTGATCGAAGGGTTGTCGCCCTTGCGGGCGATCTTGTCGATCTCGTCGATGAAGACGATGCCCCGTTCGGCGGCAGCCACGTCGTAGGAGGCCACCTGCAACAGCCGCGAGAGGATGCTCTCCACGTCTTCGCCCACGTAGCCGGCTTCGGTGAGCACCGTGGCGTCGACGATGGTGAAGGGGACGTTCAGCAGCCGTGCGATCGTGCGTGCCATGAGCGTCTTGCCCGTTCCCGTCGGGCCGACGAGCACGACGTTCGATTTGTCGATCTCGATCTCGCCTTCGGCGTCGGCCGATTTCGAGAGAATGCGTTTGTAGTGATTGTAGACCGCTACCGACAGGTAGCGTTTGGCCGCCTCCTGACCGATGACGTACTGGTCGAGCATCTCCTTGATCTGCGCGGGTTTGAGCAGTTCTTCGTAGTGCAGCGGCGTCTGCTGCATCGGGGGCGTCGCGGAGAGGGATCGGCTACCACGTGGTGCTCGACGAGCGTATGGTAGCCCTGTTCGATGCATTCGTTGCAGATGCGGGCGCCGCTGCCGCCCTGAAAAAGCATCAGCACCTCGCTGTGGTGTTTACCGCAAAAGGAGCAGTGCTCCTCGGTCGTGTGCGAATTTCCGTTCTTCGGGTTCTTCGTATGTGTCATTCGTTGTCGTTTCGTATGGGTATATGCCGCGTGCGCGCGTTTTCGGCGCGCGGCGGGTCACTTGCGTTTTTCAGCACTTCGTCGATCAGGCCGTAGTTCTTGGCTTCGTCGGCCGTCATCCAGTAGTCGCGGTCGGCGTCCTTTTCGATCTTCTTGATCGGCACGCCGGCGTGCGAGGCGAGAATTTCGTACAGTTCGCGCTTCGTGCGCAGGATTTCGCGGGCCGTGATCTCGATTATGTCCGACGCCTGTCCCTGCGCGCCTCCCAGCGGCTGGTGGATCATCACGCGCGAATGCGGCAGCGCCGAACGCTTGCCCGCCGTACCGGCCGTGAGCAGCACTGCGCCCATCGAGGCGGCCAGCCCCGTGCAGATCGTCGCCACGTCGCAGTTCACCAGCTGCATCGTGTCGTAGATGCCCAGACCGGCCGAGACCGATCCGCCCGGCGAATTGATGTAGAGCTGGATGTCCTTCTCCGGATCGGCCGATTCCAGGAAGAGCAGCTGCGCCTGGATGATGTTGGCCGCATCGTCGTAGATCGGCGCCCCGAGGAAGATGATGCGGTCCATCATCAGGCGGGAGAAGACGTCCATCGTGGCGACGTTCAACTGGCGCTCCTCGATGATCGTGGGCGACACGTAGTCGGAGATGACGGATCGGAAATCGTGCAGCCGGAGGCTGCTGATGCCGCAATGCTTGACGGCGTATTTTTCGAATTCGGAAGACATGACTGTACGTTTAATATGGTTTTACATCGTTGTTCGCCGGGCTTTTCCCGCAGTCCGCACCGCCGCGGGCCGGCGACGGATCAAAAGAAGGACTCTGCAAACATCACGCCCGCAGAGTCCAAAGTTAATCATTTTTCCGAAAACCGCGTACTCCGGACTATATCTCCTTGGCCAGTTTTGCGAATTCGTCGGCGGAAACGGCCTTTTCGGTCACCTTGATCTTGCCCTTCACATCCTCGACCACCTTCGTTTCGTAGAGTTTCTCGTAGATCTTCTGCGACTGCTCCTTGTTGGCGAGAATCTGCTGCTTGGCGAAGTTTTCGAGCATCTCGTCCGGTGCGGCCGGCATTCCGTACTGCGCGAACTGTGCGGCGGCGAAAGCCTTCGCTTCGGCGAGCGCCTCGTCGGCCGTTACGGTGAGGTTGTCCTCCTTGATGAAGTGCTTCTGAATGTAGTTCCACGAGAACATTTTGAGGAACTGGTCGAAGTCCTTTTCGATCTCCTCTTTCGAGAACTTCTCCTCGTTGATGACGTAGAGCCAGCGTTTGAGGAAGGCGGCGGGCATCTTCAAGTCGGCTTTTTTCAGCAGGAAGTCGCGCAATTGAAGCGTGAAAAGAGGTAATCGCTCTCGCGCGACAGTTCCTTCCCGATCTCGGTGTCGACGAAGGCGTCCAGTCCGGCTTCGTCCGTGACGTTGCCCTGCGGGAAGGCGGTCTTGAAGAACTCCTCGTTCAGCTCGGGATCGGCGAATTTGCGGATCTTGGTGATTTCGAGCGAGAATTCGGGCTTCACCTCCGCCAGTTCGTTCTCTTTGAGCTGCAAGGCCGCGGCACGCTGCGCGGGATTCTTGTAGAGCTCGTTGATGTCGACCTTCATCTTGGCGCCGACCTTCTTGCCCTTGAAGGGCTTGCGTTCCTCGTCGTTCATCGAGATCAGCCCCACGTAGGCATCCTCGACGCGCAGTTCGCCGTTGTCGAGCGTGACAGTCAGCGCCTCGTCGTCGGCGACCTTCTCGACGTCCACCAGCCGGCCGTAACGGCGCAGGAAATTCGAGCGGTAGTTGTCGTGCATCTGCTTGTCGATCTTGATGCGGTGATAGGTCACCTTGTCCTTGGCCGAAAGAGCGAGGTCGATCTTGGGCGCCTCGCCGATCTCGAACATATACTCGAACTCGGTGTCGTTATCGAAATCGAAAGCACCCTGCTCCTCGGCGGGAATCACGTCGCCCAGATAGTCGATGTTCTCCTTTTGGAGGTACTCGAAGACGGCGTTCGACGCCGTGCGGTACGACTGCTCGGCCACTACGCCCTTGCCGTACATCTTTTGATGATTCCCATCGGCACCATGCCGGGGCGGAAGCCCGGGATGTTGGCCTTGCGGCGGTAGTCGCGCAGCGATTTCTCGACGGCTTCGCCGTAGTCCTTCTCGCCGACCTTGACCGAAATCAACGAGGTCTGCTCCTCTTTCTGTGTTCTTTTGATCTCCATAACGTATATTTATTTGCTTGTTTTCACTCGTTTTCACTCGCTTTGGCGGGCAAAGATACGAAAAAGCGAGGGCAAATGCAAACGTTGTTTGCAATTTGCCGAGCGGGAGTATCCGAGGAGCAGTCGAAAATACGAAAAAGTTTGGCAAGCAGAGAATTTAGGGTTGCGCGCAGCGCACCGCAAATTCCGCCTTGCCAAAAATCGGGAAGAGGAACGGGCGGCGGCTGCGCCGTCGAAAAACGCGGGCGCGAGTTCGTCCGCGTAGCGTTGTAGGCGCAGACGTCAGCCGTTCTTCGGCTGGATGCTTTTGTCGCGTCCTTTTGGCAGTGCGGGGTATAAGCCGGTTTCGTGCGGGAAAATTCGAAACTTTTTTCGCTCGAAACGGCGGCGGGTTCGGATGATTATGCTATTTTTGTCAATCGGATCGATCCGATTTCCCGCAATGAAACGACTTCTTCTCCTCCTCCTCTGCCTGTCGGCCGCCGTGCGCCCCGCTGCGGCGCAGACCGCCGTGTCCGGTTTCGTGCGTAGCCTGCCCGAACGACTGGCGCGGCCGCTCGACGACACGCTCGTCGTGCTGCGCGACCTCGAACTGCTCGCCCCGCGGCGGGTGATGCAGTCGTTCGACGTCGTGTCCGATTCTACTATCTACATCTCGCAGTTGGGGGCATTCGAGAACCACGTTCCCGGCCGGACTCGCTCCCACGAGGTCTACGTCTTCGAGGTGCGGCCCGGCTGCGACACGATGCCCCGCATGACGCTCCGCTACTTCGGGCACGGCGCCAACATCGCCGTCGAGGAGTGCGGCGGCACCCGTTACGTCTGGATCGACAGCAATGCCACGCGCGTCGGAGGGGAGTACTGGCAGTCGTGCACCGTGTCGCGCGTTCCGTTCCGTGCCGGCTCGTGCTGCGACCACGACGGCGGCGAGACTTTCTATTTCGACGACGGGTGTTTCAACCTGCTGCCGGCCGTCGATCGGGCGCACGACCTGCTCTCGATCTCCTACCGCAAGGCGGACGGAACGCACGGCTTCCGCCACTTCCGCCTCTCGGAGGCGTTGGCGCTGCCCGACACGATGCTCCGCGTCGTGCGGACGTGGGGCGGCGAACGGTCGGGCGAGTGCGAGCGTACCGAAGAGCGGGCGATCCGCTGTCGGGATTTGCGGCGGCTCACACCGGTAGGCGGCTTTCTGATGCCGCACGGCGAGGATACCGCCCGCGACTTTTGCAGTTATCCCTTCCAGGGCTTCGACGTCGACGGCCGCTGCTGTTATCTCTTTGAAGGGGCCGGCAACGGCAACAAACCGGCCAACGGCCCCTCCGATGCACGCATCACCGTCACCACGCTCGACGGCGGGATCGTCCATTGGCGTCTTCCCGTCGGGGCCTACTCCGATCTCGAAGGACTTCGTGTGCTGGGGCTGACCGATACGGGATATGCCGAGGCCGAGGGGATCAAACGCAAGGGCGACCGGCTGTGGCTGGGCGTCGCCACCCGCCGTTCGGCCGATGCGGTGCGCAGAGCCAATCTGCTCCGCTATTAGCCGCCGCTGCGCCGGAGGGGCTTCGCGGAAGGCTAATGGGGTTCGCCGACGAGTTTCAACCCGACGATAGCGCCGATGAGCAGCAGCAGGAAGAAGATCCGCGGGAAGGTCGCCGGTTCGTTCAGGAACAGAATTCCCGCCAGCACCGTTCCCACGGCACCGATGCCCGTCCACACCGGATAGGCCGTGCCGATCGGCAGCGATTGGGTCGCCTTGGCCAGCAGCGTCATGCTGAGCGCCAGCGACAGCAGGAATCCTGCTCCCCACCAGCAGTATTCGGCTCCCGTGGCCTCTTTCATCTTTCCCAGACAGAATGCGAAGCCGGTCTCGAACAGGCCGGCCACGATCAGTATGATCCAGTTCATCGCGTCGTGTTTTATTCTTTTACGGATGCAAAGTTACCCGTAAAATTCCGTCCGGCGCTTTACATTTGATAAGAAAATCGGAAAAGTGCGCGTGTGCCGGCGACTTTGACTACCTTTGCAGGGAAAACGCTTGCGGACGCATCGTCATGGATATACGTGAAATCATCGACCGGATCTATCGGATGCCGGAGAGTTCCGCCGTCAGGCTGGCGGCCTGCATGTCGAGTCTGTCCCGCCCCAGGGGATACTGCGTGCTGGAAGCGGGGCGTGTGGAGCCGAACCTCTTCTTCATCGGCCGGGGGGATCGCACGCGCCTGTATTTCCGCCGACGGGAAAAAGGTCACCTTCTGGATCGGGGCCGAGGGATCGGCGCTCATCTCCCTGAAAAGCTACGTCGACGACGAACCGGGCTACGAAACGATCGAACTCATGGAGGATTCCCTGTTGTATGTGTTGAAACGCAGCGATTTGGAGCGATTTCTCGCCGAGGACATCCACATCGCCAACTGGGCGCGGCGGTTCGCCGAATCGGAGTTCCTGCGTACGGAGCAGAAATTGATTCCGATGCTTTTCCTTCCGGCTGCCCGGCGCTACGAGACGCTGCTGAGGGAACGCCCCGAACTGTTGCGGCGGGTACCGTTGGAGACGCTCGCCTCCTATCTGGGGATTACGCCGGTGAGTTTGAGCCGGATCCGGGCGCGGGTGAAGTCGAAATAGCGGGACGTCTTCCGCTGCGGCCTCTTTTTTGCAGTCGGGACGCGGGGTGCGAACCGGCGCTTCGCAACTTTTTTGCGCAATCCGATTTTTTCTCGGCGCATGTTGCGTATCTTTGCCTGCCGGAAAAGGCCGCTTCCGAAGGGGCGGCCGAAATCGATACGACCATGAATGTCAGAACCAAAGGTCTCGTCTGCGGTGCGGTGGCGGCCGCGACCTACGGGATGAACCCGCTCTTCACCCTGCCGCTCTATCATGCGGGAATGACGCCCGACTTTCGGTGTTGTTCTACCGCTACGCCTTCGCATTGCCGATTCTGGCGGTGATGATCCGTCTGCGAGGGCAGGATTTCAGCCTGCGCCGCTGCTGAGATGCTGCCGCTCGTGGCCATGGGTCTGCTCTTTTTTCCGCCTCGTCGCTCTTTCTCTACATGAGCTATAACTACATGGACGCCGGTATCGCTTCGACGATTCTGTTCGTCTATCCGATCCTCGTGGCGCTCATCATGGCCCTGGGCTTCCGCGAACGTATCACGCCGCTGACGATCTTCTGCATCGCACTGGCCGTTTTAGGCATCGGGCTGCTCTACGAGGGAGACGGCCAGACGCTCAGCCTCACGGGCGTGACGCTCGTGCTGCTCTCGTCGCTTTCCTACGCCGTCTATATCGTGGGCGTCAACCGCTCGCGCTGGCGGCCTTGCCGACGGTCAAGCTCACCTTCTACGCCCTGCTGTTCGGCCTTGCGATCTACGTCGTGCGGCTCGATTTCCTCACGGGCCTGCAAGCCGTCCCGTCGTGGTATCTGTGGGGCAACGTGCTGGCGCTGGCGGCGCTGCCGACGGCCGTTTCGCTGCTCTGCACCACGCAGGCCATCCACTACATCGGCTCCACGCCGACGGCCATCCTCGGTGCGCTCGAACCCGTCACGGCGGTCTTCTTCGGCGTGGTGATTTTCCACGAAGAACTTACGGCGCGGCTGGGACTCGGCATCGCGCTGATACTGGTGGCCGTGACGCTCATCGTCGCCGGCGGGCGGTTCGCCTCTTTCTTGCTTCGCTTCCGGCGGCTCTTTCCCAAACGGCACAGAAAAACGGAAGCCTGAGTTCGGGCTTCCGTTCGGGCGGAGCGCGTGCTCCGTCTATTCCAACCATCCGCGAATGGCGGCGATCGCCTCTTCGCGCATCGGCTCGGGCAGGGTGGCGATGCGCGTGCGGTGTGATCCGCCGGGCTGCACGAAGAGCTTCATGTTGCGCTTGCGGGGCGTCACGGCCCATGCCGCGCCCGATGCCGTCCACGGGTCGTTGGCGCCGTAGATCATCACCATGTTCGGGTCTTCGCGTTTGAGGTAGCGGTGCATCCGCCGGTAGAGCGTCCGGTCGAAATCGAGGTCGCGCAGCTCGTCGGGCAGGAAGATCCGCCGCAGGTAGTCTTTGCTGTTGCGGATACTGAGGTATTTGCGCAGGGGGCGCGTGTCGTAGCCGTAGTAACCCAGTTCGCGGGCCGCCTGCACGAAAAACGAGGTCGTCGGCGTTTCACGCACGAAGTATTCGGGGTCGACCGCTCCGATGAAGTAATCGAACAGTTCGTCGTCCGTAGCCGACGTAGCGGGAATCTCGTAGGAGTTCGAACCCCACTGCCAGAAGGAGAAGGCGTACTCCAATGCGCAGAGGTCGTAGATTTCCGTCAGCGGCGCACGGAACTCGTATCCCTTTTCGCGGCAGTAGGCTTCGAAACGGGGCATCAGCCGGTCGCGGCGGCGCAGCACCTCCGTCTGGAAACGCTCGACGGCGGCGCGTTCGTCGGCCGTTCCCACGCGGCGCAGGAACTTCTCGTGCCGTCCGTCCTCGCGCGAGCGGTTGACCGGGCCCACATAGGGGACGTAGCCGTCGACGTCGCCGGGGAAGAAGGTCGCGTAGAGCATCGTCGTCGTGCCGCCCTTGCTGATTCCCGTGGCGATCCACTTGCCCGGGTAGATCGCGCCTAGCAGCTGCCGCACGTCGTGCAGGTCGCAGGCCGAAGCTTCGGCCGTGAGGTAGCGCCAGTCGCGCGGGTCGGGCGTCGAGCCGAGGAAATAGCGGTGCTCGACGAAGACGATGTTGGCGTCGAGCAGCTGCGACAGCTCTTCACGGTAATCCGGACGGTAGGCGTATTTCGCGCCGTAACCTTCGGTGACGAGGATCGTCGGCTTGTCGAAGCCGGCGTGCGAGACGACGATGCGGTGCGTGAAAGAGCCCTTTTCGGGGGCCTGCCAGTCGAGCGGCTGGCGCAGGACCAGTTCGTACTTCTCGTCGAAGCAGGTCGATTCGAGCGGCGTCACCTCGACGGCCCGTTCCAGTTTTTCGAGCCGCTGTTGCAGCGGAGTCCGTGCCACGGCCGGCAGCACGAAGACCGCGGCCAGCACCAAAAGTAAAATTCGTCTTTTCATAATTTCGAGTCTGTTCATGTTCACTCTTCGTTTTTCTTGCCCCGGCAGCGTTCGGACGGGGCCGGTTCTGTCTAGGCTCGGCAGGACGGCCGCAGTCAGACATTCCGTCTGCAAAGATAGCAAAAGCAAACTTATTTGCGATTGTGCCAGTTCCCTCGCCCGCGCCGTGCGGCCGGAAGGAGCGTATCGGATTCGATTTTTAATTTATGAAATATCGTGCATTCCGGATAATTCCGTGAAATATTTCGTATCTTTGGCTTCGCCGAAGATACTCCGTCTCGGTAATGTTCGAATAAAAATTTGACATTGCCCGCGCTTATTCGTATCTTCGTTAGACCGATTGCCCGCCGGCGTCCTCTGCCGGTCGTGGAATGAAAAGTGCAGGAGACGATAAAAATGAACGGTATGAATTTTCTGGATTTGGTCAAGGCGCGTTATTCGGTGCGGAGTTACCGGCCGCAGGCCGTCGAACGGGAGAAGGTGGAGTATTTGTTGGAGTGTGCGCGGCTGGCGCCTTCGGCGGTCAATTTCCAGCCGTGGCGATTCTTCGTCGTGGCGAGCGATGCGCGCAGGGGAGGCCCTGCGGCGCTGTTATCACCGCGAGTGGTTCGCCGAAGCGCCGCTCTGCATCGCGGTGTGCGTCGACGAGTCGGTGTCGTGGAAGCGTAAAAGCGACGGACACGACCATGCCGACATCGATGCGGCGATCGCCGCCGAACACATCTGTCTGGCAGCAGCCGAGCAGGGATTGGGGAGTTGCTGGGTCTGCAATTTCGACGTGCCGCTCTGCCGCGAGACGTTGGAGCTGCCCGCGACGCTGCGACCCGTCGTGCTGATCCCAGTCGGCTATCCGGCCGACGCTCCGACGCAGAAGAAACGCAAGTCGCCGGACGAGGTCGCCGAATGGCGCTGAGGCGGAAACGGATACCGAAACGGACTTTTTATCGGGAAATACGATGAAGATAGCGCTATTCATACCTTGTTACATCAACGCCCTCTATCCGCAGGTGGGCGAGGCCTCCTACCGGCTGTTGCGGTCGTTGGGGCTCGACGTCGACTATCCGCTCGACCAGACCTGCTGCGGGCAGCCGATGGCCAATGCGGGTTACGAACGCGACGCGCAACCGTTGGCCGAACGCATGGAGGAGCTCTTCGCGGGGTACGACTATGGTGGGGCCGTCGGCCAGCTGCGTGAGTTTCGTGCGCGAAGGGTATCCCCGCCTGGTGCCGCACGCCGACGGCGGGCCGTGTCTGGCGTCGCGCATCTACGAAATTTGCGAGTTCGTGTACGACGTGGTGCGTCCCGAACGGCTCGACGCCTCGTTCCACCACAAGGTGAGTATCCATAACTCGTGTCACGGCGTGCGGCTGGTGGGGCTGAGTATGCCCAGCGAGCTGAACATTCCCTATCGTTCCAAGCTGCGCGACCTGCTGGCGCTGGTCGAAGGGGTCGAGGTTTTCGAGCCTGCGCGCGTGGATGAGTGCTGCGGTTTCGGCGGCATGTTCGCCGTGGAGGAGAAGGGAGGTCTCGGTCTGCATGGGGCGCGACAAGGTCCGCGACCACATGTCTACGGGCGCCGAGTATATCACGGGGGCCGACAGTTCGTGTCTGATGCACATGCAGGGCGTCATCGACCGCGAACGGCTGCCGATAAAGACCCTGCATATCGTTGAAATCCTGACTGCACGACAATGAGTACACATGCGAAGGCCGCGGCGAAATTCCTCGCCGACAGGGAGCGTGCCGCGTGGCACGACCGCGCGCTCTACCACGTGCGCGAGAAGCGCGACCGCATGGCGCACGCCGTTCCCGAATGGGAGGCGCTGCGGCAGGCGGCTTCGAGATCAAGCTGCACACGCTGTCGCATCTGGGACGCTATCTCGAAGAGTTCGAACGCAATGCGACGGCCAACGGAATGGTCGTCCACTGGGCTTCCGACGCCCGCGAGATGAACCGGATCGTGCTCGACATCCTGCGCCGGCACGGCGGGCGGACGCTCATCAAGAGCAAGTCGATGCTCTCCGAGGAGTGCGGCCTCGCGCCCTTCCTGGCCGGACAGGGGATCGATGCCGTGGAGAGCGACCTGGGCGAACGGATCATGCAGCTGATGCACCGTCCGCCCAGCCATATCGTGCTGCCGGCGATCCATGTGCGGCGCGAGGAGGTGGGCGAACTCTTCGAACGGGAACTCGGCACGGCGCGGGGCGACAGCGATCCCACCTACCTGACGCACGAGGCGCGCAAACATTTGCGCGGCAAGTTCCTCACGGCCGATGTCGCCATGACGGGCGTCAATTTCGCCGTGGCCTCGGAGGGGGCCTTCGCAGTCTGCACCAACGAGGGCAACGCCGATCTGGGGACGTCGTTTCCCGATCTGCATATCGCGATCATGGGGTTGGAGAAGGTCGTCCCCGACTACCGTTCGCTGGCGGTCTTCACCCGTCTGCTGGCGCGTTCGGCCACGGGGCAGCCCGTGACGGCCTATACGTCGCTGTACCGACGTCCGGAGCCGGGCAAGCAGATTCATGTGGTCATCGTCGACAACGGCCGCACCGAATCGCTGCGCAACGAGGCGCACCGCAACATGCTCAAATGTTTGCGTTGCGGCGCCTGCATGAATACCTGTCCCGTCTACCGGCGGTCGGGCGGCTATTCCTACTCGTATTTCATCCCCGGCCCGCTGGGAATCAACTTGGGGATGCTGCGCTCGCCCGAACGCTATGCGGGCAACGTGTCGGGCTGTTCGCTGTGCTACTCCTGCTCGAACGTCTGTCCGGCGCGGATCGACCTGGGCGAACAGATCTACGCGTGGCGGCAGGAGATGGATGCCGACGGCGTGGCCGATACCCGCAAGAAACTGGCGGGCGAGGGAATGGACGTGGTGATGCGGCACAAAACCTTGTTCTACACGGGTTTGAAGCTGATTCCGTGGGTGCCGCGCTTCGTCTATAACAACCGCTTCAACCCGTGGTGCGCCGGCCGCGAGATGCCGCATTTCGCCCGCCGGAGTTTCAACGAACTGTGGAAAGAGGGAAAAATCGCAACGGAAAAAAAGGAGAAATGATGAATACGAAAGAAGCTATCCTGGCACGTCTGGCGCACAGCGGGATGCCCGAGCACCCGATGCCTGCGCTGGATTTCGGGCGCGAAGGGTTCGATGATCCGCTGACGGCGTTCCGGCAGTCGGTGGAGGCGGCGGGCGGCCGCGTGGCGGAGTGGGCGGAAGGTGTTCCGGCCGGAGAGTTGCTGCGGTCGCTCGGATTGGAGGGCCGGCGGGTGGTGTCGGCCGTGGAGGAGATTCCCTCGGCGTTCGATGCGGATGCCGTGGAAGATGCGCGCGAACTGGACGGGATCGACGCGGCCGTGGTCGGCGGAGTGCTGGGCGTGGCCGAGAACGGCGCCGTATGGCTGCCGCAGCGGGCGCGGCACAAGGCGCTCTACTTCGCCGTGGAGTCGCTGGTGATCCTGCTTCCGCGCGACGCGGTGGTCGCCACGATGCAGGATGCCGTCGAAGACCCGCGCTTCGACCGCGATTTCGGTTTCGGCTGTTTCATGTCCGGCCCGTCGAAGACGGCCGACATCGAACAGGCGCTCGTGATCGGTGCGCACGGCCCGATGTCGGTGACGGTGGTGCTGACCGGAGGAAAGGAGGCGGCCCGATGAAACCCGCGAAGAGTTGGATCTGTTACTTCTCCCCGACGGGGACTTCGCGCCGCGTGGCGGAGGCCGTCGGCAGGGGATTGAACTGCGCGCAGACGGTCGTTTGCGACGCGACGCACGATGCGGTCTCCGTTGCGGCGGAGCGCGGGGACGCGGCGGTCTTCGCCGTACCCGTCTACGGCGGGCATGCGGCTCCGCTCGCCTTGCGGCGGTTGGATGCCGTGCGGGGCGACGGTACGCCGGCCGTGGTGGTCGTGCTCTACGGCAATCGCGCCTACGAACATGCCGCGTGCGAGCTGGCCGATTTCGTGGCGGCACGGGGATTCGTGCCTGTGGCTGCGGCCGCTTTCGTCGGCGAGCACTCCTACTCCACGGCGCGTTGGCCGATCGCTGCGGGGCGGCCCGACGGGGACGACTGCGCCGAGGCCGAGGCCTTCGGGCGCGTCGTGGCGGCGAAACTCGCTGCCGGCGGGGTGCGGGCGATCGATGCGAAGAGGTTGCCGACCGTGCGCAACGGGATGCTCTCGATGTGGCGGTTCGTGCGGTTCGTACTCGGTTACCGCCGCAGTCAGAAGCGGCATCCGCAACGGGTGGCGGTCGAGACCTCGGCCGACAGGTGCACGCACTGCGGCCGCTGTGTGAAACTCTGCCCGACGGGAGCCATCGTCGCCGGCGACGAGCTTCGTACTGATGCGGCGAAGTGTATCCGCTGCTGTGCTTGCGTCAAGGGATGTCCCGTCGGCGCACGCAGCTACGATTCTCCCTTCGCACCCGTGCTGTCGCGTAATTTCGCGCAACGCAAGCGCAACCTCACGCTCATGTAGGGCGTGCACGACGCGCAGTCATGAGACCGGAACTTCGGGTTCCGGTCTTTTTCATGCCGATTCGGGGTTGTGGAACTCTATTCGGTGCCGAGCGGTTGTTCGAGCAGGATCATGTCGCGCAGCAGGACGCCTTCCTCGACGATCGGGTGGTCGTAATTACGGGTAAAAAAGTCGGGAATGCGGCCTGCGGGGCGGAAGCCGCACTGCGCGTAGAAGCGGAGCGTCGAGGGCGTTTCGCCCGTGCCGACCCGCAGCGTGCGGTAGCCTTGCTCAGCATAGCGGCGGACGACGAATGCGACCATTCGCCGGCCGTAACCCTGCCGCTGGCGGCAGGGTTCGACGGCGAGGTTTTTCAGTTCGCAGCAGCCGTCGCCCTCGTCGGTGACGACCGCGACGGCGCACGGGTCGGGATCGAAACAGACGAAGAGGCTTCCGTGCGGCAGGTAGCGCATCACCATCTCCTCCTGTTCGTCGCCGACGAGCAGCAGCGGCAGGTAACGGCGTTTGTCGCCGGTAATTTCGCGGATCTCCATGGTTATTCGGTCTCTTCGGCGGTTTGGGTGCGGACGACGACGCCTAGCAGCGGCAGCAGGTCGAGGGCCTGGCTCGGGGCGACGATAGCGCCCCGCAGGTCGTCGACGGTCAGCCGCAGGTCGCCGAGCTGCGACTGCCTGAGGTCGATGCCGCGCAGCGGCGTATGCGAAAACTCGGTGCTGCGCAGCGTGCAGCCCTCGAAGGCGACGCCGTCGAGGCGGCAGTCGTTCAGCGCCGCTTCCGTCAGGTCGCACTCCGTGAAGCGTACCTGCCGCAGGCGGCTGCCCGACAGGTTGAGGTAGCGGCCGTTGCAACGTTCCAGCCGTACGTGGTTGAGCGTGGCGTCGGGCAGGGCGGCGCCCAGCAGTTTGCAGCCGACGAACTCCACGCGGTTGAGCGCCGCACCGTCCAGCGCGAGGTTCGAGAGATCGCACCCTTCGAAACGGATGTCGCTCACCATTGTGCGCCGTGCAGCCGGCAGTCGGTGAAGGTCACGTTGCGGAAGAGGCAGTTGTGCCAGAGAGCGTGCTCGGCGGCGAGCGGGCCGACCGTACCGCGTTCCACGCTTCGGTCCGTCCAGTCGTCCGCCTGTTGCGACAGGATGCCGGCGTCGACTGGGGAGCATGGCTTCGAGCCGGAGCGCGGCGGGGCAGGCGGCCGTTTTTTTCTTCGCGGGTTTCATCGTATCACCATTCGATTTCGGGGATGCCGTGCGCGCGCAGGTAGGCGTTGGCGCGGCTGAAATGGCGGCAGCCGAAGAACCCCCGGTCGGCCGACCGGGGCGAGGGTGCGCCGCCGTGAGCACGAGGTGGCGTTCGGGATCGATCAGCGCCGCCTTCTGCTGCGCGGCTGCGCCCCAAAAGCAGGAAAACCAGGTGGTCGCGCCGCTCGTTGAGGCGGCGGATCACGGTGTCGGAGAATCCTCCCATCCGCGGCCGCGATGCGATCCGCTCCGGAAAGCGCGTGTGGTGAAGATCGTGTTCATCGACAGGACGCCTTGTGCGACCCAACGTTCCAGCCGTCCCGATGCGGGGACGGGGCGCCCTGTGTCGTCGTGTACTTCGCGGAAGATGTTTTGCAGCGAGCCGGGAATCGGCACGCCGTCGGGCACCGAGAAACAGATTCCGTAGTAGAAACGCGGGTCGGGGTAGGGATCCTGTCCCAGAATGACGACCCGCACGCGGTCGAACGGGCAGAGGTTGAAGACGCGGAAGAGATCGCCGTTGACGGGACAGACGCGCTGCGTGCGGTACTCCTCGCGCACGAACGCCGCCAGCCGCGCGAAATAGGGTTTGTCGAACTCTTCCTGCAACTGCGAACGCCAGCTCTCTTCGATCTTGACTTGCATGGGACGGTTGTATTTTATGCGAAAGTTACGGTTTTTCGTCCGGAATTGCAACGGCTCTTCGCTCTTTTAGCGGGGTGCGGGATGGTTTCGGGCGATTCGATCGGCGTGTCGCAGCCTGCGGAGGGGAGCTATGGCGAACCGCCGTTGCAGGTTGCAGTTCGCGCGGTTCATGGAGCCGCTGAACGGGGGCGGTTTCCGGTTGGAAATCTGTTCGTCCGGTGATCTCCTGCGACGAACTTCCGTCTATGAAAAAGCCCCGACTCTGCGGGAGCCGAGGACGAAATTCCTGCGGACGGGAGAGCTATTCCAGCTCCTGAGCCTTGATGCAGACGACCTTGCCGTCACGGACGACGACCAGTTCGCCGTTCTCCTTCTTCGTCTTCTCGATCAGGCGTTTACGTGCCAGGAGAATGCCTGCGTTGATCTTTTCTTGAAGTTGTTTTATTTCAATTTCGCTCATAGCTCATGAATTGTTGGTAGGCTAACGGATTTTCGATGTGCTTTGTTGTATCGTTCTCTCCCGTCGCGATGATCCGGATTTCGGCATCGGCGGAGCTGTTGTCGTAGATGACCCAGTAGTCGCACAGCGGAGCGTAGAGTGCGACCATGTTGCGCATGCCGGTGGCATAACGGCGGCGGATCACCTCCTCGGAGAATGTCGTGACCGCCCTTGCTCACCCGCGTTGCGACGCGCACGATAGCCAGTTCCGGCGTGGGAAGCCAGAAGAAAAGCAGCGAAACGAAGTACCCCATCGCGTGAGCCTGATCGATGAACTTCACATAGGAGCGTGTGGCGAGCGTCGTCTCGAAGGCGAAGTCCTCGCCGGCGATCAGCAGGTCGTCCATGCGTTGCAGCATCAGCCTCCCCGCGTCGATAGCGACGCTTTCGGGGTTGAACGGCGAGAGGCCCTGGCGATTTCGTCGGCATTGACGAATTCGCGGCAGTCGAGCATCTCCGGCAACACCGTATAGGAAGCCGTTGTCTTACCGGCGCCGTTGCATCCCGCTATGATGTAGAGTTTCGGCATGTGTGGCATTATCGTAGGGGCAAATATAATCATTAATTTGGAAATTCGCCCAAACACCGTTCCATAAAATGCCCGAACCGACCGGCAGACCCGCTGCGGGGCGGTTCGCTCTGCATTCGGCTGTTGGATGTCGGCGGATCGCAGAGGCAGGTCGGTCGGGGAACGCCGCCGTCGGGGCCTCCTGCCCGCAGGAACGAGGCCGTTCCTGTGCGGGGAACGGCCTCGTCCGGAAGAGCGGGAGGAGTGTCAGTCGCGGTAGGTCGGGCCCCCACGTCAGACCGCAGGGATTGACTACCTGCTTGTATTTGAAGTTGCTCCACTTGACCATCGTGGGATTCTCTTTGAGCGAGAGCATGTAGTTGCCCAGTGTGGTCGTGAGGACGAGTTTCAACTCGTTTTTGCCCGGACGGAGCAGCTTCGCGACATCGTAGACGTGGCGGCCGTGCCATACCGTACCGGCCTTTACGCCGTTGACGTAGAGTTCCGAAACGCAGTTTTCCACGCCGAATTCCATGTGCGCGCATTCGCCGGGACGGACGTCGAGCGTCGTGCGGTAGACGATCTGGCCGGAGAAGGATTCGAAACGCTTCTCCTTGCCCAGGTCGAACAGATGGTCGGTTTCGAGTTCGGTGACGGTGCCGTCGTAGTGGTTGAGCGTGACGTTCCAATGCAGGGCCCGGCGTTCGGCGGGACCTTCGAGCCGTGCGTCGGCCGTGGCGGTCGCAGCGCCCCTGACCGGTTTGTCGAAGACCAGCAGCCGCGATTCGGTGGGTTCGAGGTGCAGTTTGAGCCGCGTCCCCGTGTCGGGCAGCAGTGCGCGCTCGCCCGTCATCGGATCCCACAGCCACATGCGCCGTCCGCGCAGGTCGATGTTGAACTCGGTGTCGAGCGTATAAGCTTCCGTAAGGCTGTAATTGGCGAAGAAGAAGATGTCGAGATTGCCCGCCTTGTAGTGGTTCTGGTTGACGAATGCCTGCGGATTGTCGATGCGGACGGCGGGTGTCAGTCCGTATTTCTGCTGCAACTCCTTGTACCAGCCGATGAGGTGTCCCTTGCGCGGCGCCTCGACGTGGAGGATCCGGTCGGGGGTACTGCTTCATCAGGTCGGCCGTCAGGCGTTGCACCTCCTTGTCGCCGCCTTCGAGACCCGCCAGACCGGGGGGCTTTCGAGGGGGTCGAGCCGACGAAGAAGACCTTGCCGCCGGCAGCGGCGTAGCGGCCGATCGCGGCGAGCGTCTCGGGCGAGATCGTCTCGACTTCGAGCAGCAGCAGCGCCTTGTAGCTGCGGTCGCCGTACTCGATCCGTCCGTCGGCGAACGTGCTGCGTTGCAGGATCGATTCGGTGAGGTAGTCGCAGCCGCCGCCGTTCTGGTGAACGGCCTCCCAAAGCGTGTTGACGTAGAAGGGGCGCCACTTGCCGGGCGAAGGTTCGAACTGCGGCGCCAGGTAGGTCCACATGTCGACGAGCGGCTGCATGAGCGCGATGTCGGTCTGCATCTCGGAGTTGCGCAGGACGGTCGACAGGCGGGCCTTGTAGGAGATCCATTCGGGGAAGAAGCGCCACAGCGGGTTGCGTTCGTTGTAGAACGTACCGTAACGCACCCAGCCCGGGAACGGCGCCTCGGCGGGAGAGTAGTTGTAGCCGTGGAGCACGGAGTGCGTCACGCCCGACAGGTTGCTCAGGTCACCCGTGATCTTGATGCGTTCGAGCGTCTCGTTGAAGACGAAGCGCGTGTTGGTGATCTCCTCGCAGCTGACGACGTTCTTGCCGAAGATGCGCGCCCGAAGCGACGAACTTGTTGACCATCTTGTAGCCGTGTCCCGACATCTTGTCGTCGGGGAAGATCTCGCCGTTCTCCTTGTGGTACCACGTCTCGCATTCGGGAATGTCGACGTCCATGAGCGACTCGACGGGCATACAGCCCTTGCCGTAGGCCTGGATGCGCGACTTGACGCCGCAGGCGCGGCACCATGCGTTCAGTTCGTCGAGGAAACGCTCCTTGAAGAGCTCGGCCAGCGTCAGTTCGTAGTCGTAGCGCATGCGGTAGATGCGCTCCATCACGTCGGGTTCGATCCGGGCGCCGTAGGGCGTCTTGATCTCGTTGCCGTAGGGGCCTACCTTTTTCAGGATCAGCGGGTAGTAGGTGTAGAGGTCGTATCCGCGCCGTTTCTGGAACTCTTCGCGGATGTCCTTGCACCAGTTGGAGCCTTCCAGCTCGAAGCTGTCGGTGAAGAACGAGCGGATGCGGTCGTGGAGGTTGCCGACGACGGGGCGCATGGCATCGGACATCCGGTTGAGGTAACGGCGCACGGCCTCGGCGTTGAAGTGGTCGAGCACCGGCCCGCGGGCACCCAGCGCACCGTGGATCACGCCCATGTAGCCGGTGTGCTTGACCACGACGTAGGCGATGTGGCGGCCGGCCGGAACGTCGATCGTCACCTCCTGCGCTCCCGGCGCGAAGGTCACGGGCGTGCCGGGGATGAGTTCGGTGATGTGGGCGGGGAAGAGCCGTACCTCGATCAGTTCGGAGAGTTTGTCGCGATTGGCCGAGAGCAGTTTGGGCGTGGCGCTTCGGATGAGGTCGTCGGTGCGGACGGTCACCTTGCAGGGGCCTTCGAACTCCATCGTGCCGAGGGCCATCATCTTGATCTGCTCGTCGCGCGAGAGGAACTCGGCGCCGAACGGCCAGCCCGAGCCGACGATGATGTCGCAGTACATGCCGCGCGCGGCGGCTTCGCGCATGGTGAAGTCGACCAGTTCCAGCCAGCGGTCCGATAGCCAGGGCACCTGTGCGAAGCCCAGCGTGTCCTTGTAGCGGTCGGGGAAGGCGATGGAGTTGATCTCCACGCCGCCGAAGCCGGCGCGCTGCATCGAGTCGAGCTCGCGCACGATCTCCCTTTTCGCAGACGCGCGTACCGTTCCACCACCAGCGGGCGAAGAGCTTCGACGAGCTGTCGGGCGTGCGGAATTTCTCGTAGAGTTTGTTTGCGGGAACCTCTTTCAGGAAGGCGTCGCCCGTCAGGTCGCCCCTTTCGGGGCGGCTGCGGCGTCGGGTGCGGAGAGGGACAGTGCGGTAGCGATACCGAAGGTGAGAAGTAGTTTTTCGATCATCGTTTTTTTTGTTTGGGTATAATTTACAGGGTAAAGATAGGAATAAATTATTCCGGCAGCAGGGTGCCGGATATGGAAAAGATTATTCGTTTTGGTATTTCTGTTATAGATTTTGATCCGGAGGGTCGGAGGCGGCCGGTCGACCGGTCGGGTGTCCATGCGGTACGTGGGGATCGGCGGTATGTATTTTTTTGCGGGGAAAGGTCGGTCCGGAAGCGGTCGGAACGATTGCGGACGGAGGTATCGATTAATCGTTTTGACCGGAGGCGAAGACTCCTTGTTCGGGGCGTAACGATGCGGATACGGGGTTTGCGGACGGTGCGGATGCAAAATGCCTGTGTCCGTCCGCAGAGGGGCTTCCGCTTTCGACGTACCTGTATTTCGCCGAGGCCGGCGTTTCGGCGAGTTGCGGTTTGCCTTACGGGGTGGCTTTTCTGCCGGCATTACCCGACGATGCCGCCCGATCCGTCGGAGATCGGTTCCGGAGCAAAATTGCGGGTAAGCATGAATGTCCGGTGCAGAAGTCGCGGTTTTCCGGAGTTCCGGAGCAACAGGATCCGCAGGGCATCCGGAAAACGAAGACCACCCCTTTGGGAGTGGTCTTCGTTTCGGATTTGTGGGAGCTGAGGGATTCGAACCCCCGACCCTCTGCTTGTAAGGCAGACGCTCTGAACCAGCTGAGCTAAGCTCCCCGATTGCGGGTGCAAAGATAGGATAAATTTATTTCTCCTGCAAGTCTCCGCCTCATTTTGGAGAGCCTTTTACGCCTCTTCCCGTTCCGTGCCACGGTTTTTCGAAAAACTTCGTCGGTTGTTGCGGGGCGTGTCGGCGAAGAAGGGATGCCGCCGGCGTCATGATGTGCGGAGGATGTCCGACTTTTTGCCGGTCGGTTCGGTTGGCGCTTCGGTTGGGAGCGGTGGAAAACGTTGTGATCCGAACCGAAAACACCGCTTACATTGCTGTAAGCGGTGTTTTCGGGATCGTGGGAACAAGCGGATTTGAACCGCTGACCTCCTGCTTGTCGAGCAGGCGCTCTAAACCAACTGAGCTATGCTCCCTTTCATGAAAAAGCCGCTTGCATTGCTGTAAGCGGCTGCTTTCGTTTGGTGGAAGCTGAGGGATTCGAACCCCCGACCCTCTGCTTGTAAGGCAGACGCTCTGAACCAGCTGAGCTAAGCTTCCGACTCTTGCGAGTAGTGCGCCTGAACAAGGACTTGAACCTAGGACCCCATGATTAACAGTCATGTGCTCTAACCAACTGAGCTATTCAGGCATTTCGAAGAACGTTTCCGACCGCCGGAGCGATTTCCGTTCGGGGACGATTCGTCGCAGCCGAGATCGGATTTTCCTCGTTTGGTGGTGCAAATATAGAGCAAAAATATATTTCCCGCCAAATATTTCCCGCAAAAAAAATAGAAAAAATGTATCTTTGTCCTGCGCATTGAATCTTCGATGATGAGACGATTACCGGTTTGTATACTTTCCATTTTATTTATAATTAGCTTGTTGCCTTCTCTGGCGCAGACTCCTGCATTGTGCTTCGACACGCTGACCTGGGATTTCGGAACGGTCGCGGAGGCGGGCGGCAGGGTGACTCACCGTTTCGGGTTTGCGAACCGGAGCGGCCGTCCGGTGGTGGTGACCGACGCGGTGGCGACCTGCGGCTGTACGGTTCCGGTCTATTCGAAGCGTCCCGTGCTGCCGGGCGAGCGCTCCGAGATCGCCGTGACGTTCGATCCGATGAACCGGCCCGGACGGTTCGACAAGGCTGTTTCGGTCTTCACGTCGGAGAGCGGCGACCCGATCCGGTTGCGCATTACGGGGCGGGTGACGCCGCGCGAACGCAGCGTCGAGGAGCTCTATCCCTGCGATCTGGGCGGAGGACTGCGGGCTGCGGCGACGAGCCATGCCTTCGGATACGTCCGGCACGCGCAGCCGCAGCGCAGCGCGATCGGCGTGGTCAACGTGTCGTCGGAACCGATCGAACTGACGTTGCGTTACGGCCGGCGGAGCGGCCGCCTGACGGCGAGCGTGCCGGCGCGGCTCGCTGCGGGGGAGCGGGCGTCGTTCGATTTCGGATACGACCTGCCTGCCGGATGCGGGGTTTACGGGACGTTGGAAGACGAGATCGGGCTGTCGGTCGACGGGGCGCCTGTGGCCGACTGGATCGTCGTGAGCGGCATTGCGGTGGATAATCCGCTCTTGTACAGCGATAATTCGACTCCGAAGGCGGAAATAAGCGAAAATATTGTTAAATTTGGCCCGGTCAAGCGTTCTTCCGGGCCGTCGACGAAGTGGATTTCGTTGCGCAATACGGGCGAACGCCCGCTGACGGTACGGGCCGTGGAGAGCCGCGTATTCGGCTGTACGCTGCGGCCGGGTGTGCGGATCGCCGCAGGCGGGGGGCGCAGGTGGGGATCCGCCTTTACGCCTTCCGACTGCGAATACGGCGTCGCGGTGGAGCGGATCCGTATCGTCACCGACGATCCCGAACGCCCGATGCTGACGGTGCGTGCGACGGCGGTGATCGAACAGTGAGCATTTATCAAGAAATAGGATATGTTTAGAATCGTAGAAAAGACGGAACTCGCGGCGGGGATTTTCCGGATGCGGGTCGAAGCGCCGCGTGTGGCGGCTTCGGCGCTGCCCGGACAGTTCGTCATCGTCCGTGCCGACGAGCAGGGCGAGCGGGTGCCGCTGACGGTGGCCGATTACGACCGCACGGCCGGTACGGTCACGATCGTGACGCAGACGATCGGCGTCTCGACGCGCAAGATCTGCGCGTTGGAAGCCGGCGACGCGCTGGCCGATTTCGCCGGTCCGCTGGGGCACCCTTCGGAGTTCGTAACCTTGTCGCCCGAGGCGCTGCGCGGTCGGCGTTATCTTTTCGTCGCCGGCGGCGTAGGCACGGCGCCGGTCATCCGCAGGTCAAGTGGTTGCACGAGCACGGCGTCGGGGCCGATGTCATCGTGGGCGCTAAGACGCGCGACATGCTGATCTACACCGACGAGATGCGTGCCGTGGCGGGCAACCTCTACATCGCCACGGACGACGGTTCGGAAGGATATAAGGGGATGGTGACGGGGCTGATCCGCGAGTTGATCGACACGCGGGGCAAGCGCTACGACGAGTGCGTGGCCATCGGCCCGATGGTGATGATGAAGTTCGTGGCGCTCGCCACGCGCGAATACGGGCTGAAAACCACCGTGTCGCTCAACGCGCTGATGGTAGACGGTACGGGGATGTGCGGCGCCTGCCGGGTGACGGTGGGCGGCAAGACCTTCTTCACCTGCGTCGACGGGCCGGAGTTCGACGGTCATGCCGTCGATTTCGACGAGGCGATGCGCCGTCAGGGGATGTACCGCACGCAGGAGGAGCGCGCACGGGCGATCGCCGCCGAACGCGAGGCGGGACACCGGTGCCGCATAGGACTCGACAAATAAACGAACGCTCAACGAAGGAGATCATGGCGAACAAAATACCGCGCGTGCCGGTGCGCGAACAGGATCCGGCGCTCCGTGCGACCAATTTCGAAGAGGTCTGCTACGGGTATAATCTCGAAGAGGCACGGACCGAAGCGTCGCGTTGCCTGCATTGCCGCAATCCCCGCTGCGTGGCGGCCTGTCCGGTCGGGGTGCAGATTCCCGATTTCATCTCCCGCCTGTGCGAAGGCGATGTGGCGGGGGCTGCCGACGTGATCGCCCGCGACAGTTCGCTGCCGTCGATCTGCGGCCGCGTCTGCCCGCAGGAGACGCAGTGCGAAGGGGCCTGCGTGCTCGGCATCAAGGGCGAGCCGGTGGCCGTGGGCAAGCTCGAACGGTTCGTGGGCGACTGGAACATCGGCCATGCGGCGCAGTGCGCCGCGGCGTTGCCGGCGCGCAACGGCCGTCGGGTGGCTGTCGTGGGGAGCGGGCCTGCGGGTCTGGCCTGTGCGAGCGACTTGGCCAAGATGGGTTACGAAGTGAAGATTTTCGAGGCGCTGCACAAGGTGGGCGGGGTGCTGGTCTACGGCATTCCGGAGTTCCGACTGCCCAAGCAGAAGATCGTCGAGCGCGAGGTCGAGGCCGTGAGGCGGCTGGGCGTCGAGATCGAGACCGACGGATCGTCGGGCGCACGGTGACGGTCGATTCGCTGCTCGGTGAGGAGGATTCGACGCCGTGTTCATCGGTTCGGGTGCCGGTCTGCCGCGTTTCATGGGGATCGGGGGCGAGAACCTGAACAGGGGTGGTCTCGGCAATGAATTCCTTACGCGCGCCAATCTGATGCACGCCTCCGACGCGCGTTACGATACGCCGATCTACGTCGGGCAGCGCGTCGTGGTAGTCGGCGGCGGCAACGTGGCCATGGACGCCGTGCGCACGGCCAAGCGGCTCGGCGCGGAGGCGACGATCGTCTACCGCCGTTCGGAGGCGGAGCTTCCGGCGCGCGCGAGGAGGTGCACCACGCCAAGGAGGAGGGGATCGTCTTCCGGATGCTCGCCAATCCGGTCGAGGTGCTCGGCGACGAGCAGGGCTGGGTACGCGGACTGCGGTGCGTCGAAATGACGCTCGGCGAACCCGACGAGAGCGGCCGCCGCAGACCGGTCGAGAAGGGGTCGGAGTTCGACGTGCCGTGCGACGTGGTCATCATGGCGCTCGGGACGTCGCCCAATCCGCTGTTGGCGGCGACGACCTCGGGATTGGAGACCGATCGGCGGGGATGCCTCACGGCCGATGCGGAGGGGCGCACGACGCGGGCGGGTGTTTTTGCCGGCGGCGACGCCGTGACGGGTGCCGCGACGGTGATTCTGGCCATGGGGGCAGGCCGCCGTGCGGCACGCGCCATCGACGAATACATCCGAGAAAAATATCAACCTTTAAACTTATAGAGAATATGAGAAAGTATTTGGCTGAAATGCTGGGAACGATGGTTCTCGTGTTAATGGGTTGTGGAGCGGCTGTCTTTTCGGCTGCGGGCGCCTGCCGAGGTATTGGCGGTCGCTTTTGCATTCGGTTTGTCGGTGGTGGGTATGGCTTATGCCATCGGCGGAATTTCGGGTTTGCCATATCAATCCTGCGATTACGCTGGGTGTATGGCTTTCGAAGCGAATGAGCGGCAAGGATGCTGCGATGTACATGCTTTCAGGTGATCGGTGCGCTGATCGGTTCGGCGATTCTCTATGCGCTGACTTCGACAGAGAGCCTACGGTGCGTCGACTTCGACAGGGGCGAATGCTTTCGGTGAAGGAGAGATTTGCAGGCTTTTATCGCTGAGGCGGTCTTCACATTTGTTTTCGTGCTGGTCGTATTGGGGGCTACCGATGAGAAAAAAGGTGCCGGCGCCTTCGCTGGCCTGGCCATTGGCTTGACACTTACGTTGGTACATATCGTATGTATCCCGATTACAGGAACTTCGGTCAATCCGGCCCGCTCGATTGCTCCGGCTATTTTCGCAGGAGGCGAAGCCCTGTCGCAGCTCTGGTTGTTCGTCGTGGCACCGTTCGTCGGAGCTGCTCTTTCTGCCGGAGTTTGGAGGATGCTGACATGTCCGTGCGAAGAGAAATAGGGTACTTTTTATTAAAAAAAACGAGATGAAAAAGTAGTGATGATGGCATGCGCGGCTTTGCTGGCCGTGTCGTGCGGAGGTGATAAGAAGGCCGAAATCAAGCAGATGTCGGGCTTTGTCGACGGCGGGACGTCGATGCACGTGCTGGTGGTCGATCCGATCGGCGGCGATGCCGCCCGGCAGAGTTTCGCGCTGGACGATGCGACCGATCTTAAAGAGGCTTACGGCCTGCTGGAAGGCAACGTGGTGATGGTGGATTACAAGGCTGCCGGCGAGGGCGAGATGCCTGTTGCCACGAAAGTGGCGTGCAGCAAGGATTACGCCGATGCCATCGGCCGCTGGGTGATGCCCGATCCGGTCAGGGAGGGCGAGGTGATGGGTGTCGAACTGCAAGTCGGCGGCAGGGCGCAGTCGATCAACATGGCGACGCTGCCGTATGCCTCGTGGGAGTTGCAGGGCGAGCCCGGCAAGCTGATCCTCCACGGGCAGGCATCGGCAACGGCCAGACGATCGACGTGACCGATACGGCCGTGCTGGGCGAGAACGGAGGCGTGCCGACCCTGACGATCGAGGGATCGGGTGTCGTATACACCAGGGCCGAGTAATGCCGCATGGCACGAAGGACGGGCCGACCCGGAGATGGGGATCGGCCCGTCCTTTCCGTATGCGGAGTCGTCGTTTCTCCGGCGGCGGGCGGGGAGTTGGGAAATTGAAAAAAGATGCCTATATTTGTTATCGGCCTAATCCGAAGAATTACCGCATGAGTATTTTAAAGAATAACGATACGTTCGCCGGCAGCTATGTCGTGCGTTTTTTATCAAGGAGGGAAGTTGTGCCGAGACCTACCGCGTCTGCGATATTCGGGAACAGCCGTTCTTCCTGAAAATCTTCGATCTGGAACGGATTCCCGCCGCGAGGCTCACGAAAGGAGGAATGCCTTTCGAGGTGGAGATGTGCGCACGGTTGGAGCACCCGTCGCTGGTAGCCTGCCGGCGCACGGGGATCGAGTCGATCGGCGACAAACGGTACGCCTACCTGATTACCGATTACATTCAGGGCGGTCTGCTGGCCGAGCTGCTGAGCCGCGAACACCGGCTGCCAGTAGCGCAGGCCGTCGAGTTGACGATCCGTGTGCTGGAAGGGTTGAGCTACCTGCACGGTCAGGCGGAAACGTTGATTCATAACGATATAACGGCACGCAACATCATGTACGACTGCGTGGGCGATGCCCTGCTCCGGCCCCGGATCATCGATATGGGGCATCTCTCGCATCCGGTGATGGGGCGTCCCGATTTCCAGACCTCCGATCTGGAACTGTGCTACCGTGCGCCCGAAACCTTCATCGGAATCTATTCCAAACTGTCCGACCTCTTCTCGGTCGGCGTGTTGCTTTACGAGATGATCTACGGGTGTCTGCCGTGGAGCTGCGATGCGTCGAAATCGCCCTCGGAGGCGCGCGAAGAGCTGCGTGAGGCGCGCAAGGCGGGGCTTCGCTTTCCGGAGAAAGAGCCGGAGGGGATGACCGAGCAGCTGCACAAGGTGCTGCAACGCGCCCTGGCGCTGATCGATCGCGACCGTTTCGGCAGTGCCGACGAGTTTATCGGGGCGCTGCGCGGCGAGGAGGTGAAGATGCCGCCTCCCAAGCGCGAATCCGCTGCGCCGCCTTCGGCGAACGGCGATGTTACGACCGATGGGGAACAGCGCGGCGGAGAGGCCGAAGGCGAAGCCCCGCGTGCGACCTTCGCCAAGGGCGAGGGCAACGGTTTTGCCGACGTGGCGGGAATGGAGGAGTTGAAGCAGCTGCTGCGGGCGAAAGTGATCAATGTGTTGCAGGATCGGGAGCGGGCGCTCAAATATCGTCTGGCGATTCCCAACGGTATGCTGCTCTACGGCCCTCCGGGATGCGGCAAGACCTTCATCGCCGAGAAGTTCGCCGAGGAGACGGGATTCAACTATACGGTAGTCAAGTCGTCGGACCTGGCGAGCATCTACATCCACGGTTCGCAGCAGATGATCGGGAAACTTTTCGACGAGGCGCGTGCCAAGGCGCCGACTGTGCTCTGTTTCGATGAGTTCGATGCGCTGGTACCCAGCCGCAAGGAGTCGACGCATGCGAGTATGGCGGGCGAAGTCAACGAGTTCCTGTCGCAGCTCAACAACTGCGGCAAGAAGGGGGTCTTCGTGATCGCCACCTCGAACCGTCCCCGACATGATCGACCCTGCCGTCCTGCGCACGGGGCGTATCGACCGATGATCTATGTGCCGGTTCCCGACAAGGACGCCCGTCGGGTGCTCTTCGAGATCAACCTCAAAGATCGTCCCACGGAAGATGTCGATTGTGCCGCGCTGGCGGAGCGGACGGTCAATTTCGTGGCCGAGCGACATCGCCTATGCCGTCAACGACGCGGCCATCACGGCGGCGTTCGCCAATGCCCATTTCGCAGAAGATTCTCTGCGAAACGCTCGACTGTATGCGGCCGTCGGTCACGGAGGAGATGCTGGCCGAGTACGACAAGCTGCGCGACAAGATGACCGGCATGGAGCGGCGGGCCGCACGTACTCCGATCGGATTTAAACGACAAACCCATTAAACCTATTGCTCATGACCACACAAGAGATGATTTTCGACTACCTCAAAGTGCAGGGACTCGTACCCGAATACGATGAGGACAAGGACATCCGGTTCAAATACCAGATGCGTAATTTCGTTGTCTCCAACTATCCCGATGACAGGCAGTTCCTGCAAATCATGATGCCGTTCATCTTCGACGTGACGGCCGAGAACCGTGTCGCGGCGCTCGAAGCCTGCAACAAGATCAACCTGTCGAAGAAGATCGTCAAGGCCGTCGTGATGGGCGAAGGCGTTTTTCTGATGACCGAGGTGCTGCTGGACGAGACGCCCGAACCTTCCGTGATGGTTCCCCGTATGCTCGACATGCTGGTCGGTGCGCAGCAGAGTTTTTAGATACGCTGCGCGAGATGTAATTCGGGATATTTTTTGCCAGACGCTCGCGCCGCCCCGAAAGGGGCGGCGCGAGCGTCTCAGAAAGTTTTCGGAGAGCGGTTTCCGGAACCGGTTTCGAGACCGGCGGCGCCCGTGTACGGCTGCCGCGGGGAGGTGGATCGGGGACGGAGCGCGAAATGTTCCGTCCGGCTCCCTCTCTCCGCGGAACCGTCCGATTTCCCGAGCGGACTCCGCTTTGGCACGGGAGTTGCGATCATAATAGACAACTGCATCGGAATAACTACCTGATGTAGTGAGGTTTCTTCATTTATTTAAGTTTGGGTTAGTAGTTTTGGAGAAGAGCAATTCTTCTCGAAGGCGGCAGGCAATCGTGAGATTCCCTGCCGTACTTTTTTGTTGTCCTCCGTATCCCCTGCCACCTGGCGATTTCGCCGTCCGGCCATTGCAGCCGGCTCAGGCAGTTGCTGCGCATTTCGGCTGCGATCTCCTCCCATGTGGGTGCCTCGTCCTGATCGGGGCCGCTTTCCGGCGTCCATACCGTCCTGTCGACTCCGGCCGACCGCCGCAGTGCCGCCGCTTCGGTGTCGGTGAAGTCGGTGATCCCCTCGAAAACCGCCTTGTACGATTGCCGGCGGGACGATTTCGAGCCGGTCGGCGAGACGAGGGCCGTCGGGTCGGGACGTTGCCTGTCATATATATAATTTAAGGTGCGGCCTTCCCTGCGATGCTCCGTGCGGCACGGGTATTCCGGTCGAACGGTCGGAGGTTCGGAAGAGACGAACCTCCGACCGATTGTTTTTCCTTTTCTATACTGTTCGGTGACAAAAGCAACGGATTGAGAGGTGAAAGAAAACAAAATACCTGAATATGGGGATGAAAAATAAAGAAGGCCGTTGCGGATATGAAATTAATTTTCTAACTTTGTGAACACAATCCGATACGATCGTTAATATAATACATTATAGAAATGAACAAAGTTGAAAGTGCCTTGCAACGGACGACGGACACCAAAGCGCTGGTTATCGGCAGCGACGCCCTGCCCCGTTCGGCCGAGATGTTCAAGGAGTTGTTTCCCGGGAAACGGGCCATTATCGTGGCCGACAAGATCACCTATCCGCTGGCCGGCGAAGCCGTAAGAACTATTTCGACACGGCCGGTATCGCGCAGGACGAACCGCACGTATACGGTTACGACGATTCGTTCGCCGAGTGGACGTATGTCGAGGGAGTTGGAGAACGTGCTGAAAAAGACCGACGCTATTCCCGTGGCCGTGGGCTCGGGCGTCATCAACGACCTGACGAAGCTGACGGCGGCGCACCGTTGCGGCCGTCGTTACATGTGCGTCGGCACGGCCGCCTCGATGGACGGTTATACGGCCTACGGCGCTTCGATCACCTATCAGGGCAACAAGCAGACGTTCGACTGTCCGGCGCCCTACGGCATGGCCCTCGATCCGCGGATCGCGGCTAAGGCCCCCAAGGCGATGTCGGCGTCGGGGTATGCCGATCTGATCGCCAAGATTCCTGCCGGCGCCGACTGGATGATCGCCGATGTCGTGGGATCGGAGGCGATCGACCGCTTTGCGTTCGATCTGGTGCAGGACGGTTTGCAGGAGGCGTTGAGCGATCCCGAAGGGGTCTATAACGGCGACGTGAAGAAGGTGGAGCAATTGGCCGAAGGACTGCTGCTGAGCGGTTTTGCCATGCAGGCCGCCAAATCGAGCCGTCCGGCGTCGGGCATGGAGCACCAGTTCAGCCACTTCTGGGATATGGAGGATTTGGAGTTCGAAGGCAAGCACGTGTCGCACGGCTTCAAGGTCGGCATCGGTACGCTGGCTTCGACCGCTTCGCTCGAACTGCTGCTCGCCGCACCGATCGAGTCGCTCGACATCGATGCCTGCGTGGCCAAGTGGAAGTCGTGGGAGGAGACCGAGAAGGAGATCCTGCGTATCTTCGACGGGAAACCCGGCTTCATCGACCGCGCCCTGACCGAGACCAAGAACAAATATGTCGACAAGGAGGGGCTGCGTCGGGGAACTTACGGCCTTCAAGGCCGCATGGCCCGAGCTGAAAGAGCGCATCCGCAAGCAGATCATTCCCTTCGAAGAGGGTTCGCCGTCGCCGAAACTGGTCGGCGCTCCCTACGAGCCGGAGCAGCTGGGTGTTTCGCGCGCCCGCTTCCGCGACACGTTCGCCAAGATTCCCTACATGCGCAGCCGTTTCTCGAATATCGACATCGCCTATCGCTGCGGGTTCATGGACGAGTGGCTCGAACGGCTGTTCGGCAAGGGCGGTATCTGGGAAGTAAGTAGCACGCTGCCTCCTCTCCGGCTGCGACGGATCGACGGCCGGAATACGGCTTCGAAAGGAGCCGGAGGAGACGATAAAAATTCATAATCACTTATGAGTTTTCTTTAATAGTTTTGTTTGGATTAATTGATGGGAAGCCGGACGCTGTGAAGCCTCCGGCTTTTTCGTTCGAATCGATTTTTTTGGCAGTGAGAGTACAATTTGTTCGGAACATGCTTATCTTTGTAAAACATTAGTTCCTTATAATTAAATTAGTTAAGCTATGAGAAGTTTTACAGAGATTCGGAGGGGGATTTCTCCGCTCGCTCGCTAAATCTGCGATCTGCTGTGCGGTGATCGTGTCGCTTTCGACCGTTGCGGGATGCAGCGATGATTATGACGATTCGCAATTGCGCGGCGATTTGAGCGAACTGTCTGGTCGTGTCGAGAAATTGGAACAATCGGTGGCGAAGCTCAACGGCGATTATACCGCATTGTCTGGAATCGTCGATGCGTTGGAGGGCAAAGTTTACGTTTCGAAGGTCGATCCATCGCCGACGGTTACCGGATCACCTTCTCGGACGGAACGACTGCCGAAATCAAGAACGGAGCCGCCGGAGCTGCAGCCCGGTGATCGGAATCGACAAAGATACCGACGGTCTCTATTACTGGACGCGCACGATCGATGGAAAGACCGAATGGTTGCTGAACGAGGAGAATGAAAAAATGCCGGTATCGGGAGTTACGCCGGTGATGGGCGTGGATGCCGAGGGTTATTGGACGATTAGCTATGACGGCGGGACGACCTCTTCGCGTGTGGTGGACAGCGAAGGGAATCCGGTGGCGGCATTGCAGGATACCTCTTTTTTCGAAAGCGTCACGTATGACGACTCCTATGTCTACATCACGCTCAACGACGAAGCCGGGACGGTGATCAAGCTGGCTAAGGGTGCGGATTTCTATCTGAGCATCAAAGGCGCTGCGGCACTGGCCGATTTCTCCTACGGCCAGACCAAGAGTTTCGAGGTCGAGTCGAAGGGCGTGATCAAGTATACGATCACCAAACCCGACGAGTGGAAGGTCGCCTATGCCGACGGCAAACTGACGGTGACCGCTCCGACTGCCGAGCACGCTTCTTGCGCCGATTCGGAGGGCGAGGTGTCTATCGTCTATTTCGGTCCCGATAATGCCGGTTCGATCACGACGTTGCGTGTAGCCGTATTGGAGGCTCCGAAGATCGGCGATTATCTCTACTCCGATGGGACATGGAGCGACGGCGGTCTGATCAGTATCGGATCCGATGGACTCAATCCCGTGTGGGCGGAGGAGAAACCGGCTCCCATCGAAGGGAAAAGCGTCGTAGCGATCGTCTGCCAGACAGCGTCGGATCGTATTGCGCAGAGTGAGAAAGATGCAGGTTACACGCACGGATATGCCGTAGCCGTGCGCAGTGCCCATGGGACGGACAAGGTGACGACATGGTGGTCGTCGGATGTGAATTTCGATTGTCTGAAAGGTGCGAAGCTGCCGTCGACGTGGTATGAAAATGTCAACGGATATGTCGAAACGATGACGGTTCGAGATACCTACGGTTCCAATATTACGATGATGCCGGCTTTCGATTGGACGATCAACGGTTTCGGCTTGACTGCACCTGCGACGACCAGCGGTTGGTTCCTGCCCAGTACCGGCCAGTTGTGGGATATGATCGCCAATCTCTGCGGAGGCGATGTGGCTTCGACCATGAAAGAGTGGCAGACGTCGACCTATCGCGTGGATTATGGATATTGCAGTGCAACGGTCGGTTACGATGTGCTGGCACGTTTCAATTCCACGATGGAGAAGATTCCGGCCGATGCGAAAGAGGAGTTGGTCGTCGACGATGCGGGACATCCCTTCTGCTCGATCTGGGCTTCGACACCGTTCGATTCCGAAGCGGTCTGTATCGTCGAGATCGGTACGAAGGGTATGATCGAGTTGTATATCAATTGGTATGATGCCGATTGCGCCGCTCGTCCCATTCTCGCTTTCTGATCGGAGATACGGTGATTCCGAAAAAAAAAGAAATGGACGTCTTTTATAAAAAAGATGTCCATTTCTTTTTTCGGCTTGGAATTGAAACCTATTTCGCGGATTCGCCGTCGTAGGCCCATTTCACATAGACCGATCCCCAGGTGTAGCCGCCGCCGAACGAAGCGAGGATGAGTTTGTCGCCCCGCTTCAATTCCTTTTCGTAGTCGTAGAGACACAGCGGAATCGTCGCTGCGGTGGTGTTGCCGTAGCGGTCGATGTTGATCATACATTTGTTGCGGGTCAGCCCCATGCGGTTGGCCGTAGCGTCGATGATGCGCAGGTTGGCCTGGTGGGGTACGAGGTAGCGGATGTCGTCCGAAGTGAGGTTGTAGCGCTCCATCATCTCGACCGAAACGTCGGCCATGTTCGAGACGGCGGCCTTGAAGACGGCCTGCCCGTCCTGCGTGATGGTGTGCCAGTTGTTGCGGATGGTCTCTTCGGAGGCGGGATAGCGCGAACCTCCGGCTTTCATATAGAGGTGGGGAGCTCCCGTACCGTCCGAATGGAGAATATGATCGATGACGCCGTAACCTTTCTTCGTCGGGTTCGAGCAGTGACGGCCGCAGCGCCGTCGCCGAAAATGGGGCAGGTTTTGCGGTCGGTGTAGTCGACGATCGACGACATCTTGTCCGCACCCACGACGATCACCTTCTTGCAGGTTCCCGTTTCGATGAATTTCGAAGCGGTGGTCAGTGCGAAGAAATCCGCTGCAAGCGGCGGATACGTCGTAGGCGAATGCCTTTTTACAGCCTGCTTCGCCTGCGATGAGGTTTCCCGTCGAAGGGAAGAACATGTCGGGCGTGACCGTCGCGCAGATGACGAGATCGATCTTTCGGGGTTCATGTTTTTCTTTTCGAGCAGATCCCGTACCGCTTTGACGCCCATGTACGAGGTGCCGAGCGCTTCGCCTTTGAGGATATGGCGGGTTTTGATGCCGATGCGTGTCATGATCCACTCGTCGGAGGTATCCACCATACGGCTCAGTTCGTCGTTGGTAAGGATGTAATCCGGGAGGTAAGCGCCGACGCCTGTGATTGCAGCTCTGATTTTTCCCATCTATGAAGTAAAGTTTGTTGTAAATTTAATCGTTGAACGCAAGCCGGAGTTTCTCCGTCAGACCGGCCTTCGCGGTATGTTCCGTGGAGAGAATCATGCTCCGGATCGCGAGGGGCGAGGAACAGCCGTGCCCGATGATGACCGGAGCACCGACGCCCAGCACCGGCGTACCGCCGACGTGTTCGTAGTTCATCGCTTCCCAGAATTTGTTGTTGTTACCGCCCAGCGCGTTGTTGATGCGGTAGAGTCCTTCGGCCATTTTCAGGATGACGTTGCCCGTAAAACCGTCGCAGACGATCACGTCGGCGACCTTGCCGGAGAAGATATGCGAACTTTCGACGTTGCCGACGAAATTGAAACGGCCCGAAGCCTTCATCATTTCGTGGGCCGCCTTGGATTGGGCGTTGCCTTTGGTCTCCTCCTCCCCGATGTTGAGAATCGCCACGCGGGGATTGGGGATCCCCAGCACGCTCTCGGCATAGATCGAGCCGATCAGGCCGTACTGGTTCAGCACTTCGGGCTTGCAGTCGACGTTCAGACCCACGTCCAGCAACAGGGCGGGACGTCCCGCTACCGTCGGTACGAGCGACGAAATGGTGGGACGGATGATTCCGTCGATCGGTTTGATGACCTGCATCGAACCGACCATCATCGCTCCCGTGCTGCCGGCCGATGCGAAGCCCTGAATGGCACCCTTGGCCAGGTGTGCGAATCCGACCGTGATGCTCGAATCCGCCTTTTGCTGGAATGCCTTGGCGGGGTGGTCGCCCATCTCGATGACCTCGGTCGTGGGAACGATTTCGAAACGGTCGGCCGGACAATTCTCTCCGGCGAGGATCGCCTCGATACGTTCCTTGTCGCCGAAGAGTACGATCTTGCTGTCGGCGCCGATCTCTGCGGATGCCATGACGGCTCCCTTTACGGCGGCTTCCGGTGCGAAGTCGCCGCCCATAGCGTCTAAACCAATCTTCAACATAGCTTCAGTCTTTGGTTTGTAATGGTCTGCGGTACAAAAGAGCGCGCCGCGATCCAGCAGCGCGCCCGCTCGGGGGCCGGAATTATTCGGCGGCCTTCTTCTCGATGGCCAGCTTGCCGCGGTAGAAACCGCACTCCGGGCAGACACGGTGGTAGAGCACCGCTGCGCCGCAGTTCGAGCAGGTTACGACGGTCGGAACGACAGCCTTGTAGTGGGTTCTTCTCTTATCGCGTCGGGTAGACGAGATTTTTGTGTTTAGGATGTGCCATTGTTATAAGTTATTTAAGTTCAACATCTTAATTTCTACTTCTTTTTCGCCTTCCAACTTCTCTTTGAGCGAGGCAAGTTGTGCCAGCGCGTCGCCGTCGAGCGGTTGCGAGACTTCGGCACGGGTTTCGGCGTCGTGTTCGATCTGCGAAAACTCCTCCTGCGAGACGATCCGGAAACGGTGCAGCATGTCGGCGTCGCATTCGCCTTCGGGATGCACCCGCTGGTAGGGCAGCGAGAGTACGATGCTCTCATAAATATATTGTGCGAGCGACACTTCCCCCTCGGCCGGCGAAATCCACATCACCTCGCCGTCGTAGTCGGCGACTTCGTCCGAGAAACGGACGAGCAGCGTTCCGTCGAAAGCGACGGGCAGGCGGCAATCTTCCAGGCAGCGGTCGCAGGCGACGGTCACCGTACCGCGGATGACGGTTTGCAACGAGAGCATCGACTCGCCCCGTTCAAGCGTGACCCCGACCGAGAGGTCGCCGTCCTTGATGTCGGTCGACCCATAGGCCTCGAACAGCGCATTATCCACCTTTGAAATCAAAGCGGTAGGTGCCGTTTTTCAGCCCTTTCCAGGCGATTGCGTATTGTTTCGTCACATCCATCGGTGTGCAGATTTATCGTGCAAAGTTACAATATTTCCAGTAAATCACAAAGATTTTTCGTCTTTTTGTATTCAGGGGCGCTGTGTCTCATCGTGAACGGATTGAAGGAACCGCGCGGGCGCAAACCGCCGTGAGCGGAGGCCCGCCTTGCGGTGCGTCCGGCAGGCGTTGCGGGAGGCAAGTCCCGCTCAGGCAGGCTGCGCCCCGGCAAAACCCGAATAAATTTGGTTCTGCCCTCGGCTTGTACTATCTTTGTCCGAAAGTGAAAGGCACGGGGTATGAAAAAGGACGAAGGATTCTCGGTGGAAGTGGAGAGCCGTTACGAGGGGTGGTGGCGTTATAATGTAACGATTCTGTGCGGTTGTTTCGACGCGGACGGCAACCGGATCGGGTTCGCCTCGGCCGAGAGCGTCGTGGCGCCTGTGGGAAGCGATCTTTCGGCTCCGCCGGAGGGAGCGGCTGCGGAGCGCAGGATCGGAATTCGCAGCATTGCGTGCGACCACATCGTCATGTATGTCTACATCGTGCCGCACACGCTGCCCGAAACCCCGCGAGATCGGCAATGTCGCGCCTTTCGACGTGCGCCTGCGTATCGGTTACGGGGGCGTTCCGTTCGGCGACATGCATTACAGAATCAAC
>VOFK01003910.1_pt1 | contig 40417 bp, 72 predicted proteins | sample 5384121 | NCBI WGS metagenome assembly VOFK01 (sample SAMN12384730, study PRJNA508395) | human gut metagenome | isolation source: healthy gut J | host: Homo sapiens | reverse complement strand
GGGCTGCTTTTCCACCTTTGCCTTTGCTCTGGATGTACTGTCGTTGAGTCCGGCGAGATACGTATTGCTATAGTCATCGTTTGATAAGTATGATTGCGAACCGATCTGGAATAACAATCTCTACCACTTCCCGAATTTCCTCAATGGTGCTAATTCGTCCCCCATTATTTGCATATACTATTTCAACATGATCTGCACCATTAGTACCGTAAAAAGCTATATCTCCTTTTTCTTGCAGTATTAACAGAAACATTATACCCCCCAGCATTTATTATTGCATTCTGTAAACTTGGACAATATCCATTTCTTGGTATAGCCGAACCTTGCCCCGCCAAATCTGCACAATCGCTTACAAAATCCGCACACCATTGTTCAGAATACCCTAATTGTGCACCAGTCTTTCCAACTTGCGCCATTGCAACGTTTACTATATCATCAGCACCATTACCTTGAATTGAATATCCCTTAGAATAATTATAAGTTTTATTTTTGTGTCGCATATACATATTGATTTGGGATATTAACTAATGTTGTAAACAACGTTATGCATAACACGATTCCAATTATTTTCTTTTATTCTTTTTCATAATAACACCCCCCTTATCATTATCCGAAAAAGGCACTACAACTGATTTACATTCAGTGTAATGCCTTACTTCATGCACATTAGTTGGTAACTGGCTGCCATTTTACAGACCCTATAGCTTTGCGTCACAATCTTTCAACTGCTTTGCTTTTTCATTTTTGTTTTCATATATCAAATTTCCACAAAGAATCACGGCCACACAGTATAAGTATTTCCATAGTCACTGTAATAGGTTTTTCCGTTATATTTGTTATAACGTTTTACTCTTAAATAGTATATTTTATTTTTATTTAATCCACTCAATTTGACCGTTGTACCTTTAACAGTCTTTGACTTTGTACTTTTCTTGCTAAATTTTTCAGATGTTGAATATTGTAATATGTATCCAGATACGTCATCAGCTTTTTGTAAGCGAACCGTACCCTCTGTTTTTGCTTCTCGTTACAGATTCAATTCCTCCGGCTTCAGGCCTAACACACATCACAAAATGGTATGGACCATTATAATATCCGCATGCCTTTATGTAATATCTTCCCTTATCTAATTTAATGTAATCTTTATCATATGCATACCCCTTATTATTGTCATAATATGCACGAAAAGAACTAATGCTGTTTCCTTCACTATTTAATATCTCGTAATCTGCTTGACCACTCTCAATATAATTAGTATGTGAAACCACTAAATTACCAGAAAACGGCATATCAAAAACATAAAAGTCCTGTTTGTCCTCGTTTCCGATCATTCCATATATTTTCTGTCCCAGCGAAACACTCTTTTTGCCTGTGACAAAAATATCATTTCTGTCTGTCTGTGATTCGGGGAATGTTTCTGTTACCTTTTTAGAATTCAACTGAAAAGAATACGTTGCAGTTTTATCAACTCTTAACTTAATATAATGGTTTCCCGGACATAAATATAAATTTACTTTTTTCATATGCAGCGTTCCTATTTCCGTCATAGTATGCATTCAATCATCTATTTTGTCATATTCATTATCGTATAATGTAATACTGGCTGAATAATTCTGATATGATTCAAATGTCATCGTAACAACTTCCGCCTGCTGTATATCCAGACGATAATATACTTCCTCCTCTGGTGCAGCACCACTATAAGTTCCGTTCTCACTGATCGACATCGCATTTTGAATTGTATTATCCGAAGACGCTTTCGTTGTCATCGGATAACATCCACTCAATCCCACAACAATTGCCAAAAGTAAAATTATTTTGTTCTTTAATTTCATGTAACCTCTCCTCCTCTACTATTACAAATGAATACTTATTTATATTTTATCAATCACACACATCATTTCAATATGTGCCCTCCATTGTGCCTTTTATTTTTAGTACCTATGCACTAAAAAGACACATGCCAGTTGACACATGCCTTTTTATCTCCTAACCTTCTATTTCTCTTTCTAGCTGTTCTATCATTTCTTCCCATTTTATTATGGTTTCTTCTATCGAATATACATATTTTGACTGTACCAGATTATCAAAATAACTGGCAAACATTTCACTGATCCCAGGTTCATCAATTGAAATAAAACCAAATGGGAATTCGTCAGATGTTGAGCAGAAAGCAACCTTATTTTGACCAAAGACATCAATTCCAAAAAGAACTGTTTATTTTAAATTCTTTCTCATTGACCATATAATACTGCCGTGTATGCGCCAAAAAGATTTTTATGGAAATTTTCAAGCATTTCCTTTCGAAGTTCTATTGACTCCACATAAAAATAATGATCAAACACTCCCGGTAAATGCCCGGTTTTCATAAAATGCCTTACCTCTTCCATTCCAAAAATATTAATGTACTGGTTTTCTTTTTACTTTTGGCATATCAAAAAACGCAGTGGCATATGTTCCAATCTGCGGATCTGCAATCAACTGCTTTTTTTATTTCATCGGGGATCATAAGTGCCAGACACGGAAATCCCTCATACGTTACATGTGTTTCATCATGATCAAGCAATGCACGGTATTTCCGAACACCTTCCCCGGAATACCCCTGATAGCTGAACAGCGGACGATATGCACTCAGCATACGCCCGACTTCCTGCCTGTATGCCTTTGCAATCATTTCATCGGAAATGACTATCATCTGATAATCCTGTTCCTAACACAAAATTACATGTCTGCGTGTAATAATGTAATGTTCCCATAAATGCAATTTCTGTTCTTCGCTGTTTTCACTGATATAAGCATAACGGATATCATAGGTATTATGTGTTGTAAATGCATATGGCAGTACCTGATGCAGTATCTGAATATTTTCCAGCATCCGTCTTTTACATGTTCTGTCTGCTTTAAATTCACAAGTTGATGGCAAGTCAATCTTTCTGACTCATTGCCCTCACTTTGCATCAACTGACTTAACACCATTTTTACTTGCCCACGAAACATCCATATAAATTTCTGCTTGATCCGGAGCTTGCAGTTCCTGTTCCATGACGCACATAATTGCTTTTTAAACATTCCATTTCCGAACAGCATTTCTGCACAATTTTAGTATTAAAACTTTTCAAACTTAATTCATCAAAATGAATACACCAGGAACTATTTTCATTTTTTCTAAGCTGGTAAATATCACGAATAATCTGCTGAATTTCATCCCATGCTTCTACTGTGCTGTGTCCCAGTTTTTCAATCTTGTAGAGTCGAACCAGTTCCTCTTCCTGTTTACTGGATATTTTGATGTACTGACATATTTCCTTAATATAATCCAAAGACGGAAGTCTCTGCCCTTTTTGCTGTCTTCTGCAATGTTGTTCTATCTAAAGATGCTTCTTTTTTGCAAGCTGATACACATTCGCAATCCGCTTTTTTACAATATACTCTGATAATTTATCACTGAACTCTGACATTCATGCCTCCATTTTTCCTTTTTTGTAACGCTTTTATTTTATCAATATTTATAAGCATTTCAATATGTGCCTTATATTGTGCCTTGCAAAATATTTTTAGTCCGTATTGGTCTAAAGCGCAATAGACCAATACGGTCTCACATATACTATTAACATGGGGGAGGTGACAAATATTTGAAATATAAACGTATTCGCGATTTGCGGGAAGACAAAGACTTAACACAGACAGAAATTGCCAAAATCTTAAATATTAAACAGCGAACCTACTCCAGATATGAAAATGATGAACGTCAAATTCCAACAGAAATTCTTTCATCTTTAGCGGATTTTCATCACACAAGCGTAGATTATCTAATTGGACGAACCGACCAGCGAAAACCTTATCCCCAGTCAAAATCCAAGATTCCATAATTAAAATATCCGCATCAGTCCTGCGCTGATGCGGATGTCCTTTATTTTATAGTAATTATATCAGACTTCTTTGATGTAATGATTGACGTTCCATTGGTTGTATATGTTTTAATATAATAACGGTATACTCCCTTTCCTTTTGCACTCTTATCCATATAACTGTTTTGAGATGCATTTGAAATAGATGCAATTTTTTTGAAGCCGCCCTTCCCTTTCTGACGATATACATAGTATCCAAGTGCATAAGGTTCCTTCTGCCATTTCACATAAATACCATCTGTGTTCTTTTTTTTACAGAAACCTTCTGTGGCTTTTCATGTATAAATTCCGGAAGATCAAATTCTTCTCCCGAGGCTGAAAAAAAGTTTTTTGATCCATAATATTTTTTCCCAAACGAATCCAAATATAGCGAATTAACATACCAGGCATTTCCTGCTGAAGATAAATTTTGTTTTTCCACAACCATTTATTTCAAAATCCTGGTTCAGCTTTAATGGATTTTTTTCACATCATCCCTGCATAAAATAAATGCACTCATAATACTGTTATCACTATTCGGATACTTCATTGGACCGATTTTTCTTTGCAACAAGTCTGCATTTTGCAAGATCATATGGATATATCATTATATCTTTCGGAAAATCTGCATTTTTTTTGCAGACTTCCGTCTTCATTCATCTGATAAAATGTCAAATGCTTATTATCTGCAACCGTCCACAAGATCTGTCCGTTATCTACAATCGGTTTGCAATCCGAAAGATATCCTTTTTGAACCTGTTCATTTCCCAGTTTCTTTCCATTTCCATCTACAAATACATAATGAATATTCCCATCACTCATGCGGGAATAAAAATTTAAATCACCATTATCCTCCGCCCATAAAATTAAAAAATTTATCATCCGAACATTTCACAAGTTGTGGGGTAGCATAAACTTTTCCATTTTCTTTTTGATGCCAGAATAATCATCTGCGTCTCGCCCTGCAATTTTCTATCATTAACTGCCAAAAAAACCTGATTTTCGTCAGAAGATTGTGTTGCCCCATATAAGTTCCTGCAACAAGATAATTTGATGCTGAAAACTCCAGCCCGCCGATTGTCGCACCCGTAAAGTTGTCACCAATTTTGCCAGAAAATGTAAGTATATTTTTTTTCTAGCACTTCCTTTTCCCATTTTTGAGATTACGATGCTTCTTGGGTAAGCATCACCATGATCCATAAAAACAATATCGTCTGCATCATCCGCAAGGACAAACTGGTTAAAGGAATGTGACACATATGCCATTGCAGTGGAAATATTGCTGACTTTATAAGATTCATCCACAACAGACATATCACTTTCATTTATTACAAATGTCATATTTGACTGATGGTTTTTTCCATCCGATGAAGCATACATTTTATGGCAGGTACGGACATATAGTTTGCCATTCTTTTCTATCATACGCAGACTCCCGGCTTCAAATGGACTCACGGTATTTGCTCCATACACAGAGGTCTTTGCAATTCGATTCCAGTTTTTATCATATTGTACAATACGCAGCACCTCTTTACTATCGGATTGCTCTGAATTACCCTGTCCATAAGCCAGATAATAACTATCTTTTTCCCTCATAAAAGCCACCTGGCATAGTCAACTCCCCAGGAATTATTTTTTTGTGACCGAAATACGAATGCCCGGTCAAAATAATCGGCATATAATGTCCCATCTTTTTTTTTTTTAATTGTATCCGCATATAACCATTTTCTGTTGACGTAAGATAATTATACATCCGGTCTGCCCAATTATCTCCTGTATAATCCTGTGTATTCCGATTATCTGAAATCCATATATCCGTTTCATTTTCTGAAGCCTGCACCTGCATAGCTGCACTTGCCAGCAAGATTCCCATACCAAGTATTAGAGCTGCTACATGCCTTTTCCAACTATGCTGTTTTATTTTCATAACTTACTGTTCCTTTTCTTCCGCTTATTTTTATAAAAAAATCCCACCTGCATAAAACAGATGGGATTTATTCTGACAAATTTTAAACTAACTCAAGTAATACTTCCAGAGCGCCGTCACCTTTACGCTGACCGATCTTTACGATACGTGTGTATCCACCGTTACGATCTGCATACTTAGGAGCAAGCTCATCGAATAATTTAGCTACGAGATCAACTTCTTTTGTGCCCTTCTTGGTTCCGAATCATTTGTCTTTACTGTGTAAAGAACTTTAAGCATTTCTCTTCTTACATGAAGACGGGGAAGGCTGATCCTTCTTGATCTCCTTCTCAACATTGTCATAAACAGTTACTTTCTTACCGTCTACAACTTCTTTTTACTCTCTTGCCGTCTTTATCCTTACGTGCTACCTTTGCAGTAACAGTAACCTCATCAAAGTTGTCTTTCTCACGAACAGCAGCAGCGATCAGGCCTTCTGCAACCTTACGGATTTCCTTAGCCTTTGCTTCTGTTGTTACGATCTTGCCATTAGTCAGAGCAGTAACCTGACCTCTGATTAAAGCTTTTCTCTGGCTGGATGTTCTGCTTAACTTACGATACTTTGCCATTTTAATTTTCCTCCATTTGTGGGTATCCTGCCATACTCTTTGGATTTACCGGCAGAACCCATTCTTAATTCTGTGGCATTTCAAACCACAAGCCATAAATGTTCTATGACGTTGTCACACTCATCGGGATTACTGACACCGCCAGTTTTTATTATTCTTCACCCTGATTTAACTGTAAACCTAACTCTTTGAGTTTTTGCAAGTACCTCTTCGAGAGATTTACGACCCAGATTACGAACCTTCATCATGTCCTCAGAAGTCTTATTGCTCAGCTCTTCAACCGTGTTGATTCCGGCACGCTTCAGGCAGTTATAAGAACGAACGGAAAGTTCCAGTTCATCGATGTTCATCTCAAGAACCTTCTCCTGTGTCGTCGTTCTCTTTCTCAACCATGATCTCTGCCTGCTGTGCAGCCTCAGACAGATCGATGAACAGGCTTAAATGCTCGCTCAATACCTTTGCCGCAAGGCTGACAGCCTCATCTGGCTCTAAAGTTCCGTTGGTGTATACATCTAATGTCAGCTTGTCATAATCTGTAATCTGACCAACACGAGTATTCTCAATCGTTACATTTACACGCTCTACCGGTGTATAGATAGAATCGACAGCGATCACACCGATCGGAGTATCCTCGGTCTTATTCTTCTCTGCACTGACATAGCCTCTGCCCTTTGTAATGGTGAGTTCCATATAGAGCTTGCAGTCTGCACCACCGTTTAAATGTGCGATCTCCAATTCAGGATTCATGATTTCGATATCATGATCCACCTGAATATCGGCCGCTGTGACTACGCCTTCGCCTTCATATTCAATATATGCAACTTTAGGCTCATCGGATGAGCTATTATTTCTGATTGCAAGATTTTTGATATTCATGATAATCTCAGTCACATCTTCCTTTACTCCAGGAATGGAACTGAATTCATGGAGAACTCCGTCAATCTTCACCTGGCTCACAGCAGCTCCCGGTAAAGAGGAAAGCATAAAGATTCTTCTGAAAGAATTACCTAATGTTGTACCGTAGCCTCTTTCCAGGGCTCTACAACAAACCTTCCGTACCTTTTGTCTTCGGAAATCTCTGCAATTTCAATTTTTGGTTTTTGAAAATCGAACACTACAAAATCCCTCCTTCTCCCGGGTTTACGATGCGTTAAACTAATTATTTGGAGTACAACTCGACGATAAGCATCTCGTCTACCGGAACATCGATCTGCTCACGGGATGGTAACTCTTTTTACAGTTCCCTGCAGCTTCTCCGCGTCGATATCTCAACCATTCTGGAACGATTCTTCCACCAGCAACCTCAACGATGTCTTTCATACGCTGAATGTTCTTCTTGCTTTCCTTAATCTCAACAACATCGCCAGCCTTAACAAGGTAAGAAGGAATATTTACAACCTTTGCCGTTTACTAATACGAACTTGTGATCTACGATCTGTCTTGCTTCCTTTACTGGTTCTTGCGAATCCCATACGGAATACAACGTTGTCTAATCTGGACTCAAGGATTGTCATCAGGTTCGGGCCTGTCAATCCCTCATCTTATCTGCTCTCTTATAGTAGTTACGGAAAGGCTTCTCCAGAACGCCATAGATGAACTTAGCTTTCTGTTTTTCACGTAACTGAAGTCCGTACTCAGATACCTTACGGTTTCCTCTCTTTAGATTTCTCTTTGACTTCTTATCATATCCTAAATAAACTTGGCTCCAAACCAAGGGCTCTGCATCTTTTCAGAACAGGAACTCTATTTACTGCCATCTTAATCGATACCTCCTAATTAAACTCTTCTACGCTTTGGCGGACGGCATCCGTTATGTGGAACTGGAGTAACATCCTTGATGGAAACTACTTCAAGACCGCATGCGGAAAGGGCACGGATTGCAGCTTCACGTCCGGAGCCTGGTCCCGGTCCTTTAACCATAACATCAACTGTCTTCAAACCATGAATTAAAGCTGCCTTTGTGCAGTTTCTGCAGCCATCTGAGCTGCGTATAGGAGTAGATTTCTTTGAACCTCTAAATCCAAGACCACCGGCACTAGCCCATGATAAAGCGTTACCTTCAGTATCAGTAATTGTCACGATTGTGTTATTGAAAGATGCCTGAATGTGTGCCTGTCCGCGTTCAACGTTTTCTTTTACACGCGCTTTTTTGGTAACTTTTTGTTTTTTAAACTTTGTCTCAACGTTCTTAGCCATATCTAAACTAACCTACTTTCTCTGATTAAACTTATTTCTTCTTATTTGCTACTGTTCTCTTAGGACCTTTTCTAGTTCTTGCGTTTGTCTTAGTCTTCTGACCACGAACTGGCAGTCCTTTTCTGTGACGGATTCCACGATAGCATCCGATCTCCTGAAGTCTCTTGATGTTCATGGCGATTTCTCTTCTTAAATCACCTTCTACAGTCTGACTCTCGTCGATAACTGCACTGATTCTCTTAACCTCATCATCTGTCAGATCTCTGACACGTGTGTCTAGGATCTACGTTTGCTGCTTCAAGGATACGGTTAGAACTTGTTCTACCGATTCCGTAGATATAAGTCAGACCGATCTCTACACGTTTTCTCTTGGTAAATCTACACCTGCGATACGAGCCATGTGTGTTTACACCTCCATAAAATTTTTAAGATTATTTAGTAGTCATAAATACACCTGCAACCGCGTATTTTCCCGAACCCTATCCGTATACAGCTACGGTTGCACGTCCTGAAATGTGTGCATACAAATAGGATTTCCATATTCGCATATTTGTCCCATGCCACTCGGTATTATAGCAAAAAAAGACCAGACTATGCCTCTGTTTATTATGAACAGCGCAAATTCACTGCGCTGCAGCCGCACATAATGATTTCATCGCAAATGCGATGCTGCTTTCGCCAGTCTGTTATAAACTGACCATAGCGCACAAATAACAGGGTTCTTCTGTCAAGAAGTAATTAACCCTGTCTCTGTTTTTGTGCTTCGGTCTCACAGATAATTCTGATGCTTCCTTTTTCTCTTTGATGACTTTGCATTTCTCGCAAATAGGCTTAACTGATGATCTTACCTTCACAGCAAATCCTCCTTTCTCTATAAAAGCCCTGTTTCTGCGGTTTTCCGCATTTTTCAGGTACTTTCCAAAAAGTGTCCGAATAATATTATACACAGACACCTTGTGGAAGTCAACATATTTTTTATTTATCTCTCCAGATGATTCTTCCCTTTGTCAGGTCATATGGGGACATTTCAATTGTTACTTTATCGCCTGGAAGAATACGGATGTAATTCATACGAAGTTTTCCGCTGATCGTTGCCAGAATCTGGTGACCATTCTCAAGTTCTACTTTGAAAAAAAAGCGTTTGGCAGTTTTTCTACTACTACGCCTTCCACTTCAATAACATCTGCTTTTGACATAACTTTCTTTCCTCCTGTATCGACTCTTTTTTCCATTTTCCTGTTGTTAAAAGAGATTTAAAAATCCGGCTTTCTTTTCCTCTTCTGTCAGAGAAAGGATCTCCCGGTTTTCCATCTGTAATAAGTATCGTATTCTCATAGTGAGCGGATAATGACTTATCTTCCGTGACAACGGTACTCATCATCCATCCAGAGTACATCTTTGGTTCCCACATTAATCATCGGCTCCACGGCAAGTGTCATCCCTGGTTTCAGCTTAATTCCTCTGCGAAACCGTGACTGTCTGAAATTCGGGATCTCCGGTTCTTCATGCAAATGGCTGCCAATTCCATGTCCACAAAGATCCTCGACCACTCCATATCCAAACTGATTTGCATAGTCACCAATTGCTGCGGAAATATCATAAAGATGATTTCCAGCCACTGCTTTTTTCATTCCTTCGATAAAGGACTGTCTGGTCCGTTCGATCAGAAGCTTTGCCTCCTCACTCACTTCTCCGACTGCAACGGTTCTCGCCGCATCTGAATGATAGCCTTCATAAATAACTCCTGCATCCAGACTGACAATATCTCCTTCTTTGATGATCCTTTCGTCTGTCGGAATCCCATGCACCACTTCTTCGTTTACCGAAACACAAATAGACGCCGGATATCCGCAATAATTTTTAAATGAAGGAATACATCCATATCCGCGGATCATCTCTTCCCCAACCGGTCAATGTCCAAAGTAGACATCCCAGGTTTGATTTCTCTTGCAAGATTCTGATGCACGGCAGCGAGGATTTCCCCCGCGCGGCGCATTTTTTTCAATCTCTTCAGCAGATTTGATCGTTACTTTCATCTTATTCACCTAAGATTGCAACAATATCGGTAAACACTTCATCCATTGGCTTGGTTCCGTCAACGGATTTTCAGGATTCCCTGTGCCTTGTAATAATCGATCAGTGGCTGTGTCTGTTCATGATATACAGACAGACGCTTCTGTACAGTTTCCGGCTTGTCATCATCCCGAAGTACGGTTTCCGCTCCACAGGCATCACACTTGCCTTCCACCTTTATCGGATTAAATACGATATGATATGTTGCCCCGCAATTTAAGCATGCACGTCTTCCACTCATTCGGTTTACAATGTTCTCATCCGGAACATCTACATCAATTGCATAATCCATCGTCTGGCTGATTTTCTTTAATGCTGCATCTAAAGCTTCCGCCTGTGGAATTGTTCTTGCAAATCCGTCCAGAACAAATCCATTCTTGCAGTCCTCCTGCTGGATTCTGTCCATAACCAGATCACAGGTAAGTTCATCCGGCACAAGTGCACCCTGATCCATATATGTTTTTGCTTTTTTTCCCTAACTCTGTACCATTTTTGATATTTGCACGGAAAATATCTCCTGTAGAAATATGCGGAATGCTATACTTCTCTGCAATCTTCTTTGCCTGTGTTCCCTTACCAGCTCCAGGAGCACCTAACATAATAATTTTCATATCATTTCTCCATTTCTGTTATTAAACACGATATATTTTTTTATATAGAAGAATTGCTCCCTGTATCATAGGGGAAATGGAGATACCGGAATCCAGTATCTCCAAAATATAATTAGTCGTTCAAAAAATCCCTTGTAATAGCGAACTCTCATCTGTGACTCAACCTGCTTAATTGTCTCAATAACAACACCGACAATAATGATGATTGATGTACCACCGAAAGAAACATCTGCCTTAAATACACCGTTGAAGAAAATTGGAATAAATGCAACGATGGACAGACCAACTGCTCCGATGAATACAATGTAGTTGAGTATCTGATTTAAATAATCACTGGTAGGCTTTACCAGGTCTAATACCCGGAATAAATCCGCCTGCTTTTTTCATGTTATTTGCAATTTCTAACGGATTAAACGTAATCGATGTATAGAAATATGCAAACGCGATAATTAACAGAATATAAACCACAAGTCCGATACTGTAGATCGGCTCTTCCGGATTACACCAGTTAGACTGGGACATACCTTTTAAGATCTTACTTCCAATACCTGTTCCATTTCCTTTGCCAAGAATCGCTGCGATAATCACTGGTGTCTGTAACAGTGACTGTGCAGCAAAGATGACAGGGATTACACCGCCGGTATTGACCTTAAGCGGAATGTGTGTGGACTGACCACCCACCTGTTTTCTTCCCCCTGCAGTTTCTTGGAATACTGAACTGGGATTCTACGCTCTGCATCCTGAAGTACTACTACGAATACTACCATTGCAACGATGATTGCAATAATGATCAGGCCTGCCACGATTCCCTTTGGAATGGATTTGTTCGCAATGAACTGACTCCAAAGAGTTCCCATATCTTCCGGCATACGTGAAATGATGTTGATAACCAATACAATGGAAATACCATTTCCGATACCTTTCTCTGTGATGCGCTCACCAATCCACATAAGAACTGCAGATCCTGCCGTAAGTCCTGTAATAACCTCAATAACGGCTAAAGGTCCCTGGCCGGTGAGATATCCACCACGGTAAAAACCGATTGTCATTGCTATAGACTGAATCAATGCAAGAACGATGGTCACATAACGGGTAAGTGCAACCATCTTCTTTCTTCCCTCTTCTCCGTCACGCTGAATTTCTTCAAGCTTCGGAATCGCAATGGTAAGCAGCTGAATAATGATGGATGAAGTAATGTACGGTGTAATATTCAGTGCGAATACAGACATATTCAGGAAAGAACCACCTGTAATCGCATTGAAAAAATCCAAGTCCGTCTGCAGACTGGCTTGCCCACCACTGTTTAAACACTTCCCTCATCAACACCCGGAGCCGGAAGTTCACTTCCGATCCGGATGATGATCAGCATCAAAAAAAAGTAAAAAGAATTCGATCTCGAATGTCCTTTACTTTAAATGCATTACGCAGTGTCTTAAACATTAGATCACCTCAGCTTTTCCACCAAGAGCCTCAATCTTCTCCTTGGCACTAGCACTGAAAGCGTTAGCCTGGACTGTAAGCTTCTTAGTAAATTCTCCATTTCCAAGAATCTTTACGCCGTCTCTTGGGTTCTTAACGATACCTGCTTCGATCAGTGTATCTACTGATACTACAGTGTCATTATCGAATTTCTCAAGAGCTGAAAGGTTAATTCCGATGATTGTCTTGGAGTTTCTGCACTTGAAACCTCTCTTAGGCAATCTTCTGTATAATGGCATCTGACCACCTTCGAAACCTGGTCTTGGTGCTCCGGAACGAGCCTTCTGACCCTTATGGCCCTTACCAGCAGTCTTACCGTTTCCCGAACCATGTCCACGGCCTCTTCTGAAGTTATCGCTGTGTACGGAGCCTTCTGCTGCTTTTTAAACTAGATAAATCCATTTTGGCACCTCCTTATTTTATTCTATGCTTCTTCTACGTTAACGTATGGTGCAACCTTGCGAAGCGCGCCCTGTGTAGCTGCGTTGTTTGGTAACTCTACAGTCTTGTGTAACTTAGTTAATCCAAGAGCTTCGATTGTCTTCTTGTTCTTCGGAACAGCACCGATTGTTGACTTAATAAGTGTAACTTTTTTACTTTATCTGCCATGACTTAGTCGCTCCTCCTTAACCTAAAGATTTCTTCTACAGATTTACCGCGAAGTCTTGCAACTTCTTCCGGGCTTCTTAACTGAGAAAAGTGCCTCGATAGTAGCAAGTACAACGTTCTGCTTATTATTTGATCCTAATGATTTTGTACGGATATTTGTGATACCTGCAAGCTCACATACGGAACGAGCCGGACCACCTGCGATGATACCAGTACCTTCAGGAGACTTCTTTAATAATACGGAAGCACCTGTGTATTTTCCTGTTACATCATGTGTAATAGAGTTATTCTCGTCTAATTTAACACTGATGAGGCTCTTAATTGCATCTTCTTTTCCTTTGCGGATTGCTTCAGGAATTTCAGCAGCCTTTCCAAGACCTGCACCAACATGACCATTCTTGTCACCAACAACAACGAGAGCTGTGAAGCGCATGTTACGTCCACCCTTAACGACCTTTGTTACACGCTTGATGTCAACAACCTGGTCAACTAATTCTAATTGACTCGCATCAATGATTTCACGTTTCATGTTTGTCTCCTCCTAAAACTCTAAACCAGCTTCTCTTGCTGCTTCAGCTAATGCCTTTACCTTGCCTGCGTAAATAAAACCGCCTCGATCGAAGACAACTGTGGTAATACCCTTTATCTAATGCTTTCTTTGCAATAACAGTACCAAGTTTTGCTGCTGCTTCAACGTTATTCGTCTTCTCTAACTCTGCCTTTACGTCCTTCTCAAGAGTAGAAGCAGAAACAAGTGTATTTCCGACTGTATCATCAATAATCTGAGCGTACATATGATTATTACTTCTGAATACAGCTAAACGAGGACGCTCTGCTGTACCTGCAAGATGATTACGCATTCTGCTATGCTTCTTTCACGAACTTCTGTTCTTGACTTTTTACTAACCATTTCTTGTCCACTCCTTTAATTATTTTTTACCAGTCTTACCAACTTTACGTCTGATCACTTCATCAGCATACTTGATACCCTTGCCCTTATACATGGTTCAGGTCTTCTCTTATCTCTGATCTCCGCTGCATATTGGCCAACTTTTTCTTTATCAATACCTTTAACGGTGATCTTGTTATCTTCAACAACTGCCTCAAGTCCTTCCGGATCTTCCATCTCAACCGGATGAGAGTATCCAAGGTGAAGTGTTAACTTTTTCCGGACTTCTGTGCTCTATAACCTACACCGTTTACCTCAAGGGTCTTGGTGTAACCATCAGTTACACCAACAACCATGTTGTTTATCAGTGTTCTTGTTAATCCGTGTAAGGATTTCATTTTCTTTAAATCGTTTGGTCTTGTAACTACGACTTCAGAGCCCTCAACCTTAATATCCATCTCTGATGGAAGAGTTCTCTCCAAAGTACCCTTAGGACCTTTTACCGTCACCTGATTATTTTCTGCAACCTCTACAGTTACGCCTGCAGGAATCGCGATTGGCATTCTTCCTATACGTGACATGCCCGTACCTCCTGTATTTATTGGATGTTAATAGTTTCTATCTGGTTTTGACTACCATACCAAATGCTAATACTTCGCCACCAACCTGAAGCTTTCTTGCTTCCTTGTCAGTGATGATTCCCTGGTTCGTAGAAAGGATTGCGATTCCTAATCCGCCAAGAACTCTCGGAGAGCTCATCCTTGCCAGCGTATACACGTAAACCTGGCTTGGAAATTCTCTTAATTCCTGTAATGATCTTCTCATTCTTATCAGCGCCATACTTCAATGTGACACGGATTGTCTTGAAGTTACCATCCTCGATGATGTCATACTTCGATGAAACCTTCATCAACAAGGATGCCAGCGATAGCAACTTTTGATCTTAGAAGCTGGAATATCTACTGTATCATGTTTTGCAGTATTTGCATTACGGATTCTTGTAAGCATATCTGCAATTGATCACTTGTCATCATCATGACATTTTTCCTCCTTTTGGACTACAACTTTTCTCTTAAAGGTTTACCAGGATGCCTTCTTAACGCCTGAATCTGACCTTTATATGCTAACTCACGGAAACATACTCTGCAGATTCCGTATTTTCTTAAAACAGAATGTGGACGACCACAAATTTTGCAACGTGTATATTCTCTGGTAGAGAATTTTGGTTTACGCTGCTGTTTAATTTTTCATACTTGTCTTAGCCATTAAAAATTCCCTCCTGATTATTTAGCAAATGGCATGTTGAACTGAGTTAACAGCTCACGTGCTTCTTTCGTCGGTCTTCGCAGTGGTAACGAAGATGATATCCATACCTCTTACCTTGTCAACCTTATCGTACTCGATCTCCGGGAAGATTAGCTGTTCTTTGATACCAAGAGCGTAATTTCCTCTTCCGTCAAATGCGTTTGGATTAACACCACGGAAGTCACGTACACGAGGTAATGCTAAGTTGATCAGACGATCAGCGAACTCGTACATCTTCTCGCCACGTAAGGTAACCCCACATCCGATCGGCATGTTCTCTCTGATCTTGAAGTTTGCAATCGCGTTCTTAGCATTTGTTGTAACAGCCTTCTGACCGGTGATAGCCTCCATGTCCTTTACAGCTGCCTCAAGAAGCTTTGCGTTCTCCTTAGCCTCACCAACACCCATGTTAACTACGATCTTGTCAAGCTTCGGAACTTCCATGATGTTCTTGTAGCCGAACTTTTTGATCATTGCGTCTTTGATCTCATTTTCGTACTGCTCTTTAAGTCTACTCAATGTTTTGTCCTCCTCTCTTCAATTAATCGATCACTTCGCCTGTTTTCTTTGCGAAACGTACCTTTTTATCTCTATCCATCTTGAAACCAACGCGGGTAGGCGTTCCGTTGTGAAGAAGCATTACGTTAGATGCATCAATAGGTCCTTCCTGATGAAGGATTCCGCCCTGCTGGTTTGCCATGCTTGGCTTTGCATGCTTGGTAACCATGTTAACGCCTTCAACGAGGAGTGTGTTGTCTTTTTTATTTACGGCAATAACCTTGCCCTCTTTGTCTTTATCTCTGCCAGCGATAACTTTTACCATATCGCCTTTTTTTGATCTTCATACTTGCCATCTTCGTTCCTCCTATAATACTTCTGGAGCCAGAGAAACAATTTTCATGAACTGTTTCTCACGAAGCTCACGAGCTACTGGTCCAAAGATACGAGTTCCTCTCGGAGTTTTGTCGTCCTTTGATAATAACTGCTGCGTTCTCATCAAACTTAATATAGGAACCATCTTTACGACGGGCACCCTTTACTGAACGAACAACTACGGCTTTTTACAACATCGCCCTTTTTAACAACACCGCCTGGTGTTGCATCTTTAACAGTAGCAACGATCACATCGCCGATGTTCGCATATCTTCTGGTAGATCCACCCATTACGCGGATAACAAGTAACTCTTTTTGCGCCAGTATTGTCCGCAACTTTGAGTCTACTTTCCTGCTGTACCATGTTTGTAGCCTCCTTCTTAATTACTTTGCTCTTTCCATGATTTCAACAAGTCTCCATCTCTTATCCTTAGATAATGGTCTTGTTTCCATAACTCTCTGACGGTATCGCCGATCTTAGCATCGTTGTTCTCGTCATGAGCCTTTAACTTATAAGTCTTTTTAACGATCTTGTTGTACAGTGGATGTCTCTCGTTGTTCTTTACAGCAACAACGATTGTCTTATCCATCTTGTTGCTTACAACAACACCTACACGTGTTTTTCTAAGATTTCTTTCTTCCACGACCGAAGTCTCCTTTCTGAGAATTGGATTTATTCAGCAACGCTAGCTTTCTCGGTGATAACAGTCTGAATTCTAGCAATATTCTTGCGAACTTCTTTGATTCTTCTTGTATTATCTAACTGATTGGTTGCGTTCTGGAATCTCAAATTGAAAAGTTCTTTTTTAGCCTCTACTAACTGTGACTGTAAATCTGCAACAGTAAGTGACTTTAATTCTTCTAAATATGCACTAGTTTTCATTTGACTCACCGCCTTCTAAATCTGCACGTGAAACTACTTTACATTTGCAAGGTAATTTGTGTGTAGCAAGACGTAACAGCTTCTTTCGCAACGTCTTCCGGAACACCGGAGATTTCAAATAATACACGACCTGGTTTCACAACAGCTACCCAATACTCCAGGGAGCCTTTTCCTTTTACCCATTCGAACACCCATAGGCTTCTGCGTTACAGGCTTCTCCGGGAAAATCTTGATCCAGACTTTACCACCACGCTTGATGTATCTTGTCATAGCGATACGGGCTGCCTCGATCTGGTTTGCCTTAATCCAGCAAGGCTCTAATGATACGATACCGTACTCACCGTAGGTGATTGTGTTTCCTCTGGTTGCCTTTTTACCTGTCATGGATCCACGGAACTGCTTTCTACGCTTTACTCTCTTTTGGCATTAACATAATTACTGAGCTCCTCCTTCCTTATTAGCCTTTGTAGGAAGCACTTCGCCACGGTAGATCCATACCTTAACGCCGACCTTACCATAAGTAGTGTCTGCTTCAGCGAATCCATAATCAATATCGGCACGCAGGGTCTGAAGCGGAATAGTACCCTCAGAGTAGAACTCTGTACGAGCCATATCAGCACCGCCGAGACGTCCGGAGCAGGATGTCTTAATACCCTTTGCGCCAGCCTTCATGGTTCGGCCCATGCAGGACTTCATTGCTCTACGGAAGGAAACACGGTTCTCTAACTGTAAAGCAATGTTCTCAGCTACTAACTGAGCGTCGCGGTCCGGTCTCTTTACTTCTTTGATATCAACAACTAATTTCTTATCTGTAAGTTTCTGAACTTCTGCCTTGATCTTCTCGATCTCAGCGCCGCCCTTACCGATAACAACACCAGGTTTAGCGGTATAGATGATAACCTTTACGCGGTCAGATGCTCTTTCGATCTCGATCTTGGAAACGCCTGCTGCATATAATTTCTTTCTTAAGATATGTTCTGATGTTGTAGTCTTCCACTAAGAAATCTGCGAAATCTGCTTCCGCATACCATTTAGAGTCCCAATCTTTGATAACGCCGACTCTTAATCCATGAGGATTAACCTTCTGTCCCATGATTGCCTCCTATCTTTCATCGAGCACGATTGTAATGTGGCTCATTCTCTTTTCGATTCTATAAGCTCTACCCTGTGCACGAGGATGAATTCTCTTCATTGTTGGTCCCTTATTTGCAAAGCACTCTGCTACATAAAGGTTCTCGGTATTCATACCGTTATTGTTCTCAGCGTTAGCGATTGCTGACTTTAATAACTTCTCTACAACGCTGGAAGCGTATCTTGGGTTGTAGGATACGATTGCAAGTGCAGTCGCAACATCCTTACCACGAATTGCATCTAATACGAAACAAGCCTTCTGTACTGACACTCTAGCATAAGATAACTTAGCTGAAGGTCTTGTGTCCTTTACTTCGTTTCTCTCTCTCTTGATCTGGGATCTATGTCCTTTTTGCCATGGATGAAACCTCCTTCCACTAAATATTATTTTTATCTCACGCCTGATTTCTTTTCGTCTTTTTCCATGTCCTCTGTAAGTTCTTGTTGCAACGAACTCACCGAGCTTATGTCCGACCATATCTTCGGTTACATATACCGGAACATGCTTTCTTCCGTCATGAACAGCGATTGTGTGTCCAACGAAAGATGGGAAAATAGTAGAACGACGGGACCAGGTCTTAATTACGGACTTGTCTCCGGAAGCGTTCATAGCATCTACTTTTTTTTTGAGTAAGCTCTCATCAGCAAATGGTCCTTTTTTCAAGTGAACGTGCCATTTCATAAACCTCCTAATTATTTGATAGCTCTACCGTCTCTTCTTCTTACGATAAGCTTGTTAGACTGCTTGTTCTTCTTTCTGGTCTTTAAACCAAGTGCAGGCTTGCCCCATGGAGTACATGGTCCATGGACGACCTACCGGAGCCTTACCTTCACCACCACCGTGTGGATGGTCATTAGGGTTCATAACAGAACCGCGAACGGTTGGGCGGATACCCATGTGGCGCTTACGACCTGCTTTACCGATATTTACAAGGTTGTGGTCACCGTTTCCCCGATAACACCGATTGTTGCTCTACACTGAATTGGAACCATTCTCATCTCGCCTGAAGGAAGACGAAGTGTTGCATACTTTCCTTCCTTAGCCATCAGCTGTGCGCTGAGTCCGGCAGAACGTACTAACTGTCCGCCCTTACCTGGCAGTAACTCGATGTTGTGGATCTGTGTACCAACCGGAATATTCTCAAGTGGTAAACAGTTTCCAACTCTTACCTCTGCTTCTGGTCCGTTCATAACCTTCATACCGTCGGTTTCAATCCTGCAGGAGCAAGGATATATGCTTTTCTCGCCGTCTGCATAGCAGATCAATGCGATGTTTGCTGTTCTGTTTGGATCGTATTCAACACCGATTACGGTTGCCGGGATACCATCCTTTGTTTCTCTTAAAATCGATGATTCTGTATTTTCTTCTGGAACCGCCACCACGATGTCTAACGGTGATCTTACCCTGGTTGTTACGGCCAGCATTCTTCTTTAAAGAAGTTGTAAGAGATTTCAAATCAGGAGTTGTCTTTGTGATCTCGGAAAAATCAGAACCAGTCATCTGTCTTCTGGAAGGTGTATAGGGATTATATGTTTTAATTCCCATGGTGGTTCTCCTTTCGATGTTTGTTATCGTGTCATCTCTGACACATATCTTGTAATGCATCGTAGATGCATTGCCTACGCACTTGCTTTGCGAAGCAACTCTTATGCAAGTGCTCCTTGAATTATAATCCAGCGAAGATCTCGATGTCCTTGCTGTCTGCTGTTAATGTTACGATAGCTTTCTTGTCTTGGCAGTCTTACCGGTTACCATTCCACGTCTCTTGTTCTTGCCTTCCATGATTCATGGTGTTGACCCTTTGGCAACCTTTTGTTCCCTCGAACATTCTTCTCTACGGCTTCCTTGATCATAGTTTTATTTGCATCCGGATGAACAAGAAATGTATACTTCTTCTCAGCCATTGCTGCCATGCTCTTCTCTGTTACTACTGGTTTGAGGATTACATCATAATACTGTACGTTTGCCATTATGCATACACCTCCTCGATTGTTGCAAGAGCAGCCTTTGTAACAACTACCTTGTCATACTTTAATGCATCAAATACATTCAGCTCGTTTGTCTGAGCAGTCTTAACAGTTGGAATATTTGCTGCAGATGCGATCACGTTTGTGTCCATGTCGTTTAATACAACAAGTGCCTTCTCAACCTTTAAGTTCTTCATAACCTCTACGAACTTCTTGGTCTTAATTTCATCTAATTTCAGCTCATCAACAACTACGAACTTGTTCTCTGCTACCTTAGAAGTCAGAACAGACTTTAATGCTGCTCTCTTCTCTTTCTTGTTCATCTTGAAAGAATAATCTCTTGGTGTTGGAGCAAATACAACTCCGCCGCCTGTCCACTGTGGAGCACTGATAGATCCCTGTCTTGCATGTCCGGTTCCCTTCTGTCTCCATGGTTTTCTACCACCACCGCGTACTTCGGAACGGGTCTTTGCTTTCTGTGTTCCCTGGCGGTTGTTTGCAAGCTGCTGAAGGACTGCCATGTGTACTAAATGCTCATTAATTTCTACGCCGAAAATGGAATCGTTTAATTCGATAGAATCAACTTCTTTACCTTCCATATTATAAACAGCTACTTTAGCCATCGTAAAGTTCCTCCTTTCTTACTTTGCACTATTTACCAGACTTTGTGGTCTCTTTTTACTGTGATGAGAGCTTTCTTTGCTCCTGGGACAGCACCCTTTTATCAGCAGTAAAGTTGTTCTCAGCGTCAACTCTTACAATTTCAAGGTTCTGTGTAGTAACCTGTACGCTTCCCATATGTCCAGGCATTCCTTTTCCCTTGAATACGCGGCTCGGTGAGGAACACGCACCGTTGGAACCCTGATGACGATGGAACTTAGAACCATGAGCCATCGGTCCTCTGTGCTGACCTAATCTCTTAATAGCACCCTGGAAACCTTTTTACCTTTTGAAATAGCAGTAACATCAACCTTGTCAACCTTCTGCGAAGATGTCAGCTTTGATTTCATCTGCTAACTTATACTCGTCTGCATTCTCAAACTTGAACTCGCGAACGAATCTCTTACCAGATACACCAGCTTTAGCGAAGTGACCCATCTGAGCCTTGTTTACGCCATGTCTGTTTCTGATTTCTTTTCTTTCCGTTTGCATCTTTGTTGACAATCTTTTTCTTTCTTGTCAACAAAACCAACCTGTACTGCGCTGTATCCGTCATTCTCTTCTGTCTTAATCTGAGTAACAACACAAGGGACCAGCCTGTAATACAGTAACCGGTACTAAAACACCGTCTGCATTGAAGATCTGAGTCATTCCGACTTTTGTTGCTAAAATCGCTTTCTTCATACTTTTACCTCCTGTTTTCTACAGCGGAACGCCTCTTGCCCACCTGCTGATCTGCAGTGGAGTAGCGGAACCGTTCATCCTAGAGCAGCCATATCTATATGAAATAACTAATCAGGACTTACGAAATAATTTGTCGAAAACAGTTATTATTTCTGTTTCATTTTAATATCGATGTAAACACCTGCCGGCATCTCAAGGCGGGATAATGCATCAACCGTCTTCTGCGTCGGTGTAACGATATCGATCAGTCTCTTATGAGTTCTCTGCTCGAACTGCTCGCGGGAATCTTTGTACTTGTGAGTAGCTCTTAAGATTGTAACTACTTCCTTCTTTGTAGGAAGAGGTACCGGTCCGCTCACCTGTGATCCGTTCTTCTTTTACAGTCTCGATGATTTTCTGTGCTGATGAATCAACCAACTTGTGATCATAAGCCTTCAGAGTGATTCTCATTACTTGACTTGCCATAAAAAAAGTCGCCTCCTTTTCGCACTTTGTAAATAGTACGACAAGCGGTGACTGTACACTTCTCCGTGTGTGTCCTGCGGTACACCTCTGATGTATCGCCCCATCGTCAGGCGATTCGCATTTTTTCACACGTTGTTTCTATCTTTGATAGACCATATTGTTTGTACAGTGACTTGTCGTCAGTTTCCTAACTTGACATTCGCTCCACGGAAAACCTGCCACATGGGCAGCAACCTCACGTTTCACAGCTATCATGCCACAGCAATTGATATTATACATGGTCTTATTCAAAAAAGCAAGAACTTTTTTTATTTTTTCTTTTACGTTTTTTTCGCCCCAAAATTTAATGATTGATTATTTTTTCTATTTTTCATATAATGTTACTGTTTTATACAGATGAAAATCAGGAGGATATGATATATGTGGTTAGCAGATCAATGGAATGACTATGAAGTGATCGATTGTTCAAAAGGTGAAAAGCTCGAACGCTGGGGAGATTATCTTCTCGTCCGCCCAGATCCCCAGGTAATCTGGGATACTCCGAAAAAGGAAAAAGGATGGCGCAAAATGAACGGCCACTACCACCGCAGTTCCAAAGGAGGTGGAGAATGGGAATTTTTCCAGCTTCCAAAAGAATGGATCATTGAATATTCCCTCCGCCTATTAATAAGAAGTTAACGTTTCATTTAAAACCTTTCAGTTTTAAACATACCGGATTATTTCGGAACAGGCTGCCAACTGGAACTGGTTTTCCCAGCTCATTGCAGACGCCGTTTCCAAAGGACGCCAGGTTAAGGTTGTTAATCTTTTCGCCTATACCGGTGGGGCAACACTTGCGGCCGCTGCTGCAGGTGCAAGCGTAACCCATGTAGATGCATCCAAAGGCATGGTCACCTGGGCAAAAGAAAATGCAATTTCTTCCGGTCTGAAAGATGCACCGATCCGGTGGCTGGTCGATGACTGTGTCAAATTTGTAGAGCGGGAAATCCGTCGTGGGAACCATTATGATGCCATTATCATGGACCCGCCGTCTTACGGTCGCGGACCAAAAAAGGGGAAATCTGGAAAATAGAAGAGAGCGTTTATCCGCTCATCCAGCTCTGCAGCCAGATTTTAACGGACAATCCGCTCTTCTTCCTGATTAACTCATATACCACCGGTCTGCAGCCGGCAAAAAAGTTCTTTTCCTATATGATAAGCACGGTGCTTGGCACCGCCAATGGTACAGTCACCGCCAGCGAGATCGGTCTTCCGGTTTCCTCCAACGGACTGGTTCTTCCATGTGGTGCCAGTGGGCGCTACGAAGCTACCGGGATTTAACCAATCCCTTTTCTTTCCACTTTCCGCTCTTCCAGCGAAGGTACATGCCAACGGCACGGACGCATTCATCACCAGTCATACCGATGTATGCGCCCACGGCCAGAAGGCTTCCAGACGGATTCCAAACAGATACGTTCCCCCAACTGAACACAAAATCATAAAGCAGGCACCCATCACTACCGGGAATACGGCATCCCCACTTGTCTTTAATGCCTGTCCGTACACCAGATTGGTTACACGGCCTATCTCAAGTACGATGTCAATTGCCAGAAGTTTACCGACAAGCGACACCATCTGCGGATCTTTGGAAAACAGCTGCATAATCCAGCCGGAACAAAGCGTAAACACCGTCCCCAGAATAACTGCAACAATCACTCCGATCACCGCTGCTTTTTCGTTCCACGGTCACACGCATCATACTCTTTCGCACCGATATGCCATCCCGTCATAATTGCATTTGCCTGTGCAAGTGCACGCACCTACAATAGGAAAAATTTGTGATCTGCATTGTGTAGGAACGCGCTGTCACATTAAGCCCCTGCGCATCCATCTGATTCAGGAAACGGATCACCAGCGTCATGGAAACGTTATAGATCGCGGTCTCACATGCAGATGGAAGCCCGATACGGATGATCTGTCCCATCACTGCCCGGTTGCTCTCTCTCTCCGGATGCTGTTTTTGCTTTCACTAAAACAGCAACAAGCAGTACAACAATCACCAGATTGATGATGCGTGAGATCACCGTGGCGGTAGCAACACCGCTACCCCTTTGTGCAGTACAAACAGGAAAAATGCATTCAGGCAAAAATTAATAACATTACCGATAATTGATGCATACAACGGTTCCTTCGGAAAAACCAAATGCCCGAAGATAACTCGAGCAGATGGGAATCAAAGCATTCAAAATACAAAATCCACCCACAATCTGCAGATAGGTTTTTCGCCGGCTGCATCAGTGCATCTGCCACACCGACCCCAGAGAGAATGGTCCCCTGCACCGAGTGATAAGAACAGAGACATTATTATGCCAAGCACTGCATTAAATGCCAGTCCAAGCTGTCTGGCCTGATATGCCACCCCCCCGGCCTGCCCGCCCCGATATTTTGTGTCATAACGGCTACCATTCCCGAAGAGATCACAGAAAACATGATGATAAAAATTCCGATATATGTATTTGCAGTTCCCCACCGCCCCAACCGCCTGATCATTTACAGACGAAAGCATCAGGGTATCGACCATCCCCGAAAGCATATACAAAAGTGTTTCCAGACAAATGGGAATAAAAAGCTGCGTTAAATTTTTTCTCCTCTGTTCCATTTATGGTATCTCCTTTCTTTCGTATTCATTTTATGCCCTTTTTTTCAAAAAATGCTTGCATTTTATCGTCTTATAATTGCATTATTTCTACTTTTCCATTATAATTTAGGAAACCGACAGAAGGAGGGACTTCATGTATCCGGAACTCAAGGAAAACCGTCCGCACGGCACAGACAATTACCCCTATACACAATATCACATGCACAATATTTTCCATGCTTTTCAGATTCCCGTACACTGGCACGATGAGCTTGAAGTTATTTACACGAAAAAAGGACCTTTTAAACCTCCTGATTGACGGGAAAGAATATACTGCTGAGGACGGTTCGGTCTATTTTGTTGCTCCGGGGCAGCTTCATCTGATGGGATCGGCAGCCGGGGATGTCGACTACTACACCCTCCTGTTTCCTCTCGAATTTATTTCGTTTTTCAGTCGGATGATTCTTTGGAACGGGAACTTTTTCTTTCCCCCCTGCGGAACCACACCCTCTCCTTTCCCTGTAAACTTCCAGAGGATCACGACACAGCAGACAAAGGCATCCGTTCTGCTTGATCAGATCATCAACGCCAACTCTGACCGTATTGCTACGAACCAAAAAAACGGATACCAAAAACCAGCTTGGCACCCGCATCCTGCTTCTGAAACTTGTGCTTCTCATTGCAGAACAGAATCTGTTTTATCCCAGCCATACCAAAAAAGCACCAGCAGTCTCCAGAAAGAGTTGTTATCTTATATTCAGCAAAATTACTGTTTTCGCATTTCTCTGCACGATCTCGCCGGACATTTCCATATGTCCGAAAAATATATCTCCCGGTATTTCCGGGAACATTTCCAGCTTACGCTCTCGCAGTATATCACGTACCTGCGGTTATCCCACGCAAAGCATCTGCTGGAAACCACAAGTCTCTCCATCACAGAGACAGCACTGCAGAGCGGCTTTCCAAATGTAAGCTATTTTATCCGGACATTTAAGAACACCTTTCATGTCCCGCCTCTGCAATACCGCAATTCAATCCGCTAGAGGATACGCTTCTTTCGCAGAAGAAGCAGGATAATCACACAAATGATCACCATAATTCCGATGATAATAGCAAATCCGTGCGCAGTATTGGCAAACGGGACCCAGTGCTCGTTGACATTCATACCGTAAATTCCGGAAATAACCGTAGGAATCGCCATAACCAGCGTGATGACTGTCAGCGATTTCATGATGGAATTCATCCGATTATCGATGACCGATGACAACAATTCTCTGGTACCGTTTATGATGTCACGGTAAATACTTGTCATCTCAATTGCCTGCTGGTTCTCTACGATTACATCCCCGAGCAGTTCCTTATCCTCCGGATACTGCTCCAGCCGCTTGTATCTTGTCAGGCGGTCAAGCACTACCCGTTGGCACGAAGGGATGTCGCAAAGTAGACCAGTGTCGATTCCAGTTCATGCAGCGCAATCAGATCCACTTCCTCCGTATCATCCCCGACACGTTCCTCGATCTCCGTACGCATCTTGTCGATGATACGAAGATCACTCTGATAAAGCACTGCAATCCGGTACAGGATCTGATAGACAAAACGAAGCTTTTTTCGTGCTGAATTCCCGGACACGGTTATTCAAAAACGCCTGAAGAACCGGTGTATCCTCCGTACAGACTGTAACGATCTCACCCGATGTAATCAGAATACCAAGCGGTATGGTCGTATACGATTCTTTTTTCATGACGGATCTCGATCGACGGGATATCGACCAGAATGAGAGTATAACCATCCTGTAGTTCGATACGGGAACTCTCCTCTTCATCGAGTGCGGCCAGCATCTTCAACATCCATATCCAGAGCATCCGCGACCATCTGTCCCTCCGCGACACTGGGGTTTTACCATCTGCACCCATACGCCATCCTGAATTGTCGGTTCTTCATGAATCTTTCGGTCATCTGTTCTGTAATATTTAACCACCGGATTCCCCTCCTTTCGTATCGTCTGTACGGAATTATTTACTGTAATGTATTATAGCACTCTGTATAACTTTCCTACCAGACTTTTATTGCGAATCATGGAAAGATTATTCAAAAACAGCATCATTCACTTTCTTGTCCTGTGCAAGTTTACTGATACTTCCTGTCCAATAACGGTAATCCACGACATACACCGTCTGATAATGATCAACCAGAAATGGAATAAATGCATTTCCGAACGATTCTTTTACAACAATGCAGGAACTTCCATCCGACAGATCCTTGTTCTCAATTTCCGTGTATGGATTATCACTTGCAATAAACGTACTGTATTTCAGTCCCGCATTGTAATTCGAAACATCATAAATTACCGGCCAGTCATATTTTTTGCCATCCGATGCCGTCACATGGCATATGCTCTCAGCATTTGGGTAATATGCACATGTCACAGTATCCGGATTCGCCTTCAGCTTTGCATCCGAAGTATCATTATAAAAAGATCCCAGAAATCCGTCAAAAAATCCTGTTTTTTACTATATGCATCCAGCGATTCCGGCGTAATCCCTTTTGCTTTACAGAATTCCGTATATGCGTAATAAGCACCTCAAAGTGTCGTCAATGATGATCCGTCCGAAAATATTCATACTCCGTCCGATGCTGCATAAGCACGTCATATACGTCCACGTTTTTTTACATGTTTGTCCATTTTTGCCTGGATCTTCTGCATTGCGTCATGCTGATCGGAAGACGAGATTTTGTCTTTCAAATTATCCGAAATGTAATTCCCGAACTGAGGGGAATGACAAGATCATACACATCCGATTTTCCGGCCAGAGTATCCGCTACCTTATTTACACTTTTTGCATAATTGTCTGCTACTTTGTCCAGATATGTGTATAACTCATATGCTGTATCATCCACTGTCACAACACTTTTGTAATCTTTCATTTTTCCATCCGAAGTGATGGACGGATATTTTGTTTCCTCTTCCGCTTCCTGCGTGACATCCTGTGTGGAATCCTGTGTGCTTTTCTGTGTTGTGGTCTCTGTTTCTGTCTTATCTATTCCTTCTTCCTGCCTGTTCCCGCAACCCGAAAACACCGTTACGGCAAGTATGGCAGCAAAGATTATTTTACTTACTCTTTATAAACCATTTATCTTACCTCTTTTTCCATTTTAAATTCTTCCGACCAGTTTATACAGATTCCGGTCTGAAATAAAATTTGTAATATTATAGAGAACGAGTACATCTGTAATCTGATGTTCTTTCATATATTCCTCTACATTTCCATTATAATACCGTAAGTCAATCATGGTAATCTGTCCATAGTTTTCTGTTGCAAACGGCACAAAGGTGTTTGCAAACGAATCCTGATGACGAGCAGATTGCGATCCTGATGTCTGGCATGGTCTGATACAATCTGTACCGTTCCGTAATTATCTCCGAAAAAGTATTTATATTTATCCTTTTGACTCAGCTGCGCTGTATCGTAACAGCTGTCCGTCTGTTTCTTTTCATCAATTGTCAGACTGCAGTCACTTCCGTATGCCTTCTGCTTCGTATCTCCATACGTCCCAGATACTGTCATATGCCGAATCCGCATCCAGTATTTTGGAATACAGGCTTCCACGGAATTTTTTGGTTGCAACCTGTTTTTTCAGATCAGCCAGCGGCGTGCTCTCCATCCCGGTACTGTCACACCATGTTTCATAGGCAAGGTAAGCGCCCTCACTCGTCCAGTGATGATCCGTTTTGTAATAGATATAATCCTCATTATGGGAAAGTAGTTTTTCCCTCACATCTGTCACACGACAGTCCTTCATCTGTTTTTCAATTTGGTCAATATATTTTGCCTGATCAAACAGCCGTGCATGTGCCGGAAGTTTATCGGCCATTACCAGCCCGGATGACGGGACAAGCAGAAAAGATATCCGGTCCTTTTCACATTTTCAGAAGCTTTTGCGAAAAAAATCCTGCACCGCTTTCACATTGCGGGCAATCTGTTTTTCATCCACATCTTCCGGTGTGATTTTTTCAAAATCATAGCCGTCTTTTCCCCACATAAGCCCCTCCGATATCTGTGTCTTTGCAGGCTTTCTGAATTCCGGTTTTTACCGTGATCCATCCATCGCGAAAAAACAGATCTGATCCCTGAGATAATTTTTTCAAGACCATCCTGAAATTTTCCACTCAATATATTGTCAACCGTCAGTCTGGGCGGTTCCGCCAGATATCTGTTTTCGTTCGGTGAGAACTCACGATCTTACATTAGCAGGCTTCCACCGGATACCAGCGCAAGAAACGCAACAAAAATGACAATCATTGTCACACTGATTTTTTTTTCAATGATCTATGCCTCCTAAAAACGGAAATATAAAAACGGATTGTAACTGTCTCCCTACCAGAAATGCAAAGGACACCAGCAAAAACACAACCATGAGAACCGGCTTTGCTATATTCATCCTTTTTCGACGTTGCAATCGCATCGTAAACGGTAGCATCCTTTCCCTGCTTTAATCTGCGCATCCAGACACGGTAATCAATAGATGCCGCGATCAATGCCACCAGAAGTACCGCATTACTTCCAAGGAAATATAAGAAATCAGAATCCGCAACTGCCACATGTCCGATTCCAAACATTGTCTTTAAATATTCTCCCAGCTGGTGAATATCCGTCTGTGCAAAAATTGTCCATCCAATAACCACGAGAAACATGCTGTAAATATGCCCGATCCAATTTGGAAGTTTATCCAGCCATTTAAGCAGGAACAACTTTTCAATCATGAGAAGCACACCATAATACACACCCAGAGTACAAAATTCCAGTTTGCCCCCGTGCCACAGACCGGTCAGCATCCATACAACCATAATATTAAACAGCTGCCGTACCAGACCCTTACGGTTTCCCCAAGCGGAATGTATACATACTCGCGGAACCAGGAACTTAGAGAAATATGCCAGCGTCTCCAGAATTCCGTAATTGTCTTTGACATGTACGGGAAATTAAAGTTTTCCAGGAAATAGAATCCAAACATTCTGCCCAGTCCGATCGCCATATCAGAATATCCCGAAAAATCAAAATAAATCTGAAAAACTGTATGCAATTGCACCAAGCCATGCCGTAGCCACCGACATGTGATTCAGCTGTGAAATGGAATTCCACAGACTTCCGATCTGATTTGCCAGAAGCACTTTCTTTGCCAGACCCACGGAAAAACGAAATGCTCCTTCGGAAAAATCTTACAGCGTGACTTTTTCTGTGCATGCGTTCTTTTTCCACCGTTTTATACTGCACAATCGGTCCTGCGATCAGCTGCGGAAACAGAGTTACATAGGTCGCAAATGTAAGGATGTTTTTCTGTGCTGCAACCTCCCCGCGATAAACATCAATCGTATAGGACATTGTCTGAAAGGTATAAAAAAGAAATTCCAATCGGAAGTGCTATATGCAGCAGCGACAACCCTGCCCCTGTAATGGAATTGATACTCCCGATAACAAAATCCGTGTACTTAAAAAAACCCGAGGATGGCAAGGTTTCCGCACAGATCAACGATCAGTGCGGCTTTTGCTTTCCCCGGACAGTTTTTGTTTTTAAAGTGCTCGATCAACCGCCCATTCGCATAATCAAATACGATCGAAAACAGCATGATTAATACATAGACCGGCTCTCCCCACGCATAAAGAGACCAGACTGAAAACCAATAAAACAAGGTTTCTAAGCCTTGCCGGGCAGAGATAGTACAGCAATAATACGATCGGTAAAAACGCAAGTAAAAATACAAAACTACTAAAAACCATTTTATTTAAACGCCTTTTCTATAATTTCTTTTGCCTGATCCGAATCCCCGGACACACACAGAACCACATACTGATTTTTCTGCTCCAGCACCGCATTTCCAATCCGTTTTGTCTCTTCCGGCACATAATCCTGGAAAGAATCCGCCTGATCATCAAGATATTTCTGGACATCTTCCATGGTTTCTTTTTTGCCTGATTTGAATCTTTTGCGGTAAAAACACCTACCTCTTCTGCCGTAGAACCGCTTCCGGCATACATAACAGAATCAACATCTTCCGGTAAATCTACAAGCATTGAAATTTCATCCGCTGTCAGTTCCTTTAATGTATCATCATATTTAATCTCTGTTGCAAGCGATTTTGCAAGAGCCTGCGCATCAATTGTCTTTGCTTCCCCACCGCATCCTGCAAGTAAAATTACTCCTGCTGTCAGTAATGCCAGCAGACCCGTCTTTTCTTCATCATATTTTCTGATCCTTTCTTTCAACTATACACCCTGATATTTCTCACTCTGTACACGAATCAGTTCTTCATCATCAAAATAATTGATTTTCATCGCCTGTTTTACTTCAGAAAGTGTCTGTGCTGCAACTTCACGCGCTGCATCACTTCCTTTTTCAGAATTTCATATACTGCCGGAATGTCTTTCTCAAATTCTGCCCTTCGCGCACGAATCGGAGCCAGCTCTTCCTGAATGACGTTGTTCAGGAATTTTTTTGATTTTTACATCTCCAAGACCGCCTCTGGTATAGTGTTCCTTTAATTCATCCAGATTATGATATTCCGGAAGATATTCTTCAAAAAATGTTCCGGTTTGCTGAAAGCATCCAGATAGGTAAATACACAGTTTCCTTCCAGATGTCCCGGATCAGAGATCTGAATATGTGTCGGATCCGTGTACATACTCATAATCTTTTTTTTTTTGACATCACTTTCCGTATCTGAAAGATAAATACAGTTCCCCAGGGATTTGCTCATCTTCTGTTTTCCATCAATTCCCGGCAGACGCATACATGCCTCATTCTCCGGAAGCAGCACATCCGGCTCCACCAGCACCTCATCATAAATGGAATTGAATTTACGGACAATCTCCCTTGTCTGCTCTAACATTGGAAGCTGATCTTCTCCCGCTGGTACAACCGTTGCCTTAAAAAAGCAGTAATATCTGCTGCCTGACTGATCGGATATGTAAAAAATCCGACCGGAATACTGGTCTCAAAATTGCGCATTTTAATTTCTGACTTAACAGTCGGATTCCGCTGCAGCCTGGAAACAGTTACCAGATTGGCATAGAAAAACGTAAGCTCTGTCAATTCGGAAATCTGTGACTGGACAAACAATGTGGATTTCGCTGGATCCAGCCCTGCAGATAAATAATCCAGTGCCACCTCTATGATATTCTGACGCACCTTCTCCGGATTATCAAAATTGTCGGTCAGCGCCTGTGCATCCGCAATCATAATAAAAATCTTATCAAACTCTCCCGAATTCTGTAATTCCACTCTTCTTCGCAGAGATCCTACATAGTGTCCCACATGCAGTCTTCCTGTCGGGCGATCTCCGGTTAATATAATTTTTGCCATCTCTATGCCTCCTGATTTTTCTCAGTTACTATATATTTTTCGTGTTATTTTTCTAATTTAATTTATACACTGTCAACTGTAGCAAATCCACGTTGCAATGTCAACGGATGTTGTGTTAAAATAAGAATGAATTAAGATATTAAACTTCGTCAATTTAAGGAGGTTTGTTTTTATGAACGAGAAAATATATAAAAAGCAATGGGATCATCAGCCGTATCAAGCCTCGTGATCGGAATCTGTGTACTGGCCACAGGAATCGCCGCAGGGGTTCTTCTTATTATAAACGGATCCCGCTTACTAAAGCATAAATCAAAAATTTTATTATAATACTTCAAATCCGGAGAATTTTTTCATTCTCCGGGTTTTTTACTTTTATTGTCAACCCGTTTGCTCATCATCGTTGACATTTCATTTTTTCCATGCTAAAGTGAATGCATATTGTTAATAATTACACACAAGGAAGGTATTTAGCAAATGCATACAACAAAAGAAAACGATCCGTTTCTCTCCCGCGAGGAGGCTCTTTCTATTTTAAACACTCCGGACGATCAGCTGGATGATCTGATCGCCCGTGCTGAAAAAACTCCGAGAAAATATAAAGGAAAATCACGTCAGCATCCATATTCTGACCAATGCCCGAAGCGGAAACTGCTCTCAGGATTGCGCTTACTGCGCCCAATCCTGCCGTTCCACCGCAGATATTGAGAAATACAAATGGGTTTCCGATGAGAAACTGTACAAGGATAACGATTTTGTCAATGAACACCATTTAAGCCGCCACTGTATCGGCTTAAGCGGAATGAAATTTACAGATGAGGAAATTGAAGAACTTGCCGAACGCATCCGTGCCATGAAGAAAACCGGCACACATCTGTGCTGTTCCATTGGATTTTTAACAGAAAAACAGGCACGCATGCTCTACGATGCCGGTCTTGACCGTATCAACCACAACTTAAACAGCAGCCGCGCCTATTACAGCCATATCTGCTCCACCCACACCTTTGACCAGCGTGTTGAAAATATTCATATGCTGCAGAAGATTGGATTTGAAATCTGCAGCGGCGGAATCATCGGTATGGGCGAGAGCAAAGAAGATGTGGTAGATATGCTGATGGAACTGCGTGAGATCCAGCCGGAAGCACTGCCGATCAATTTTCTGCTTCCGATCAAAGGGAACTCCGTTAGGCGATAAAAAGATATTTTCCGGTCTGACCACAGAATACTGCATGAAAGTCCTCTGCCTTGCAAGACTGATGGTTCCACAGTCAGATATCCGCTGTGCCGCCGGCCGTGAGGTATATTTCAAAGGAGAAGAAAAAAAAGCTTTTTAAGTGTCGTCGATTCCATCTTCGCCTCCGGTTATCTGACCGCCGGTGGACAGGGCATCAGGATACCATCAAAACCATCGAGGATGCCGGCTTTACTTATGAGATTGAATCTGCATAAAGCTTTTAATCATGCGGAATATCATGAAAACGCCCCGCAAGTTCTTCTGTCCGCACAACATTAATAAAAGCATGGGGATCAATCTGACGGATAAGCGGAAGCAGCTCCCTTTTTGCCTCGGAATTAATGACGGAATAAATCAGGGGTCTTTTTGCTTTTCCTCATAACACCCGATTCCTGGAATAACGTTGCATCATGGTTCGTCCGTTCCCGGATGGCACGATAGATTTCATTGGTTTATCAGAAAATAATAAACATCGTTTCCTTCTGGTAACGCTTGTACAGTGCCTGAATGATCTGCGTGCTGCAGAACTGGTAAATAATCGAGTACAACGCAATCGACCAGCCGAACAAAGCACCTGCAACTACAAGCATGAGCACATTTCCTGCCAGAATATAATTCCATGCATCAATGCCCTTCTGCTGTGATAAAAGATGCTGATAAAGTCGGTGCCACCCGTGGTGGTGCCGACATTCGCTTTGACTGATGGCAAATCCATTGATCAGTCCACCAAACACACTGATCAGCAGCACATCCTTTGTAAACACATACGCCGGAAGCATATCTGTAAAAAATACTCGTCAGTACAATAACAATAATAGAATACAGAGTAAATTTTTTCCCGATAAATTTATATGCAATGTAAGTAGGAACCAGATTCAGTCCGATGTTAAACACCGAAAACGGTATACTGACATGGATAAAATCTAACCCGATCTGCTGCAGTAAAAGTGACAATCCGGAAAAAATCCTCCCGGAAACAGGCCTGCCGTTTTGGCAAAACAGCGCAGATTCCACGCATACAAAAAGTGAAGCAAAAAACACAATAAACAGGCGGAATACCTGATAAAATTTCGGGTGTTTATATTCAAGTGACTGAAACATCCTTTTCTCCCTCTTTCTCATTTTTTTGCATTGTAACATATTCCGACAAAAAAAAGACAGACCTTTACGGCCTGCCTACCATCTGCCCCATTGGGTAATATTTTTCATCTCCAGTTGCCCACTGAATTCCAAGTTCTGCCTTTCCATTCCCATCAAATCCATAGAATATATAACCAGTAATCATTTCTACATGATAGATCCCCTTATATCTTCCATTTTTCTGTCCGGTTTCAAACATCACATCCCCCGGATTCAATTTCATATTTTGTATATTTGCCTGACTCAGACCTCCGCTGACAAGTTTCTTATGCTGTACGCACCATTTTCCTATATCCGCTGCAACCGGTGCATAATATGCTATTCCAAAATTTACACCATTCTTATGATAAGATTTCCACACCAGAGAACTGCAGTCGTAAAATTTTTCCTGCATACGCTTTGGCTGGCTGGTTTTATCAATTGTTACATTAGACAAATCCAGAACCATATCCGTTGGACTATCATCACTGTCGTACCAATCATCATTATCATAGGAATCAATATTATAACCATCTTCTGCTTTCACTTCTGCCACCGGTACGCAGATACAGGCACCTGCCATAAGTACTGCTGCAAGCAGACAATAAAACCTTTTTTTCATAAAACCATGCTCCTCTTTTGTATGTATTCTTCAATAAAATTATCATACCACTACAGAGGTAATAAAATCAACTATCCAATTTTATCCTTCCATCATTTCCAGATACTGCCCTTATCAATATGCATCATGGAAATCCGGTTTTTAAACCGACGGAATCCATATACACAGTCCACATTCCGGATCAGAGACTGCAAACGCTCATCCGGCACACAGACAATCAAGCTGCAGATCCATCTTTCTGGCATATTTCAGACAGACTGCGCTCCGCTCCTGATCCATTTTGGAAAACGCCTCATCCAGCAGTACCAGCTTGATTTTGGAATCCCGCTTACTCTGCTGCATATACAGCATGGCAAATCCAGCAAGCAGTGCTACATACTTTGGATTTTGTCCCTCACCACCGGAATCCCTGCCCGCCATATCATCGACAAAGTTTTCCCGGATCACATTTCCATGTTCATCGGTTACCTGTTCAAACATGCTGAATGACAGATAATTTCTGTAGTCTGCGTACTGTTCCATTTCTTTGCGCTTCTGTGCCCGCAAATGCTCATCCTCGTCTTTTGGTGGCATAAACTTGTCGGTCAGAAGTTTGATCTTCTGCTCATATTTCTGATAAAATGCATCTTCTCCGAAACTGATCTGACCGTCAATTCCTGCATTGTCCAGATTCTTGCTGTCGAGTTCCTCTGCCATGAGCATATCAAAGAACTGTCCGTTTTCATTTTTGGCCGGTTCAATTTTAATCTGGTACGTGCTGTCTGAGAAATTGGTTTCCCGCAGCAGGCGGTTGATCTCATATGCGTGCCGTTTTGCTGCTTTGATATCCCCATGAATTGTTGCAATGACATTCTCCCGGAGACTCTTATAGATGGATGCACATTTTTTTTTCAAATTCTTCTTCGTATGCCGGCTCAAAAATCTGTCCGGTACCGTTCAAGCAGTTTTTCATCGGCTTCATTGGATTTCTCAGCTCCGCTGAATTCACTGGTCGGATATGCATGGATATATTTATTGCGTGCCATCTGCAGACGTTCTGCCTGTTCCTGTTCCTTATCTGCCAGATCTGCAATCTCCGCCTTCTTTCTGTTGATCACAGACTGCCCGGATTGCTTTTTTTTAATAGTTCCCACACTTCCTGTTTGAGTTCTTCATTTGCAACATATCCCTGCAGCTTTTCCTCCAGCTGCTGTCTTCTGGACTCATTTTCTCCGGAAAGCTGTCCATACCGGCTGGTGAGCTTTGCCAGTTCTGCCTGCATTGTATCAATCTCGTCCTGAATGGCTTTTTACACTGCTCTTTAATGCCTTTTTCTTTCTCTTCAAGCTCTTTGTAGGTTCCTTCCTGCAGCGAACGGATTACCTCTTCCAGCTCCATTTTCGATTTATTTACCTTTGCAAGCTCAGCACCCGCCTGGGATAGTTTCACGTAATGAGATGGCTCATCTTTCAGGCACTCAAATTCTCTTGCAGCTTTTAATCTGCGCAGCAGATGATCCAATTCCGTCTCCTGTCTGCTTAAATCTTCCACATCGTTTTCATATTCTGTAAGCCGCGCCTTGGAAACACGGCGTCCAATACACGCTCTGGTCGTATAGTCTTTTTTCTTAAGATGCCGGAAAATAAAATTGCTGTACGAATAACAATCCGGTGTCACACCATCCCTTACCTGCTCCAGTTCCTCCACAGACCTGCATTTCATAATATGTCCCAGATACCGTTTCAGACATACATCCACATAAGCCTCTTGCGTTTTTTACCGCTTCATACAATGACCCTTCCATACAATCCGGCTTACTGTCTGCAATCGCTTTGGAATTAATCAAATCAACATTTTTTCATATTGCTTCATGTTGCGAAACAGGACTGCTGCCTCATGTGCATATTGTGGTTCCGTGATCGGGAACGTTTCAGCCTTCCCATGCGTCCCTCAATGGCATTTTTTCCATTCTTCCTCCTGCACATCAAACAGATCAGCAAAAAATCTGCACCCTGACAGTCGTTCCATAGCGGTCACTCAGCTGTTGGGATAATGCCGTTCTTGCAGACCTCAGATTCTCCTCATATGGTTTGCGGTTATGTTTCATGTCATCCACCAACCGCTTTTTTTCTTTTAATTCTTTTCCGATCTCGCGCCTCTGCTCACTGTAATCCTCCACTTCATTTTTTTCGATATTCTGCTTGGCAGATTCAATTTTTTAAATGCAGGTTCTGGCACAATTCCTCCGTTACGTTTCCACTGCCAAGTTCTGCAATCAAATTTAGAACCGGATTACTGATATAATCGGTGATCACATCATCTTCTTCCCAGTTTTTCATTCCAAGAAGGATCTTGTTCCACTGTCTCGTATTATCCGCAAGCATCTGGCTGCGTGCATCCAGTTCCTCATACTGCTGCTGTTTTCCACCCAAATCACTGGACTTAAGATCTGCACTGACCTGAATCAGTTCCTGTTCGGTTTCCCCACGCACAGCAGAACGTTCTTTTATCTTTCCCTGCAGCTGCTCCTGTTTCTCTGCAATGATCTTTTTTATCCTCTTCCGCGGTCTGAATTCTTGCCCGCAAATCTTCAATTCAATGCAACGGATCATTGCCTCTGCCCGGATCTTATCGGACTGCAGACGCACAAGCTCCTGCCCGGATGTCTGAATATCTGTCAGTATCTCGATTCGTTTTCTCAGATCTTCTATTTTTATCTTTGATCTGCCGGTAAGAATCAATTGTTCACTAATCGTGGCAATGGTATTGGAAGTGTTCTTTGGAAACATATAATCACGAATAAACTGTCCCGTTCCATTGGTCATTTTCAGGGCAATTGCACTTTTTTCCATCGTGATAAAACGGTTCTGATCAATATACCCGAGAATCACATCATACAGAGTTCCCAGATATGCCTCTTTGGAACCATAAATGCGGTTGACTTCTCCCTTTCCGCGGTTGTCATCGGATTTTGTTCTGGCACTGACCAGCTTTTTGATCTCCTGATTGGAATAGCAGACGCCCTGTTCCGTCAGATATTCAGACTCCGGCATTTTCCCGGGTGACTGAAATACACAAATTTTTTAATCTCAGAATCTGATTTTCTTACTTCAAACGCAATTCCAATACAGGTTATAATATGGGTTCCGGTATCTTCAATTTCCAGAGCAATACGGAACAGAAATCACAGTCTTTACGATTGGCAGATCCGTCTTTTTTTTGTTCTCCGCGCAGATAACTTAACACACTTCTGCGATTTTTTTTTTTGCATCATCCGCTGCTTTATTCAGAAAACTCGGTGAGAAACTTCCATACAAAATGACCTGGATGGCATCCATCACTGTCGATTTTCCAGATCCGCTTTTTTCCACTGAACAAATTCACATATTCATGAAACTCCAGTACCTTATGATCAATGCCTCCCCAGTTGTTAAGGCACATCCTTGTAAAAACTTTTTTTGCCTGACTCAATTTATTCACTCCTCATTTCGTCTTGTGTTTCCCACTGATCCTGCGTCTTTTTCCGAATACTCTGCTTCCTTTTTGTTCTTCCGTTTCCCCGGTTTCTCCTTTGAACATTTCAACCAGCTCATTGATATCTGCCGCTGAACAGAAAATATTAATGGTACTGTAAATATAAATCGGGGAATCGTCTTCGAGATTTCAATGGCACTTGGCAGTTCGATCATCTGGTGTGTTTTTCATCAGGATCAATGCCTCCCTGCCACTCCCTGAGCGGTCCAGTCTGCGCGTAATCAAGTTTGTTTTCCTTTCCATATCTTCGGATCTCCGCAAGACTGGTTGTCGTGGCATGTAGTCCTTCTCCCCATAATTTTATCCCGATAAATCAATTTCATAAGGATCACCAGTTTCGTTGTTTTAAAAAGTGTCATACGCTCCGTCAGCACGCCATCTCCTGTAATCCGGAAAATATGTTCCTGCGGATCATGAACCAGTTCACAGTCAAGCACCTGCAGATAATCTGCAATAAATTCCCGATTTCTCGCACATACCTGATAGTGAGGATTATCCTTCTGGATCAGGTACGCGATATGATTTACAACTTTGATATTGATTTTATGGACAATGCGACCGAAAATAATCGTTCTGACTGGGCGTGGCCAACGATTGCCGGGAATTGGCGAACAAATGATCTTCTTCAAACTTTCAAACCTCTACGAACGATTATTTGCATCTGGCTTTGTCTCTGAACAGCGACTTGCAACTCCAGCCCGGAAAAGGCTATTATCGTAGCCAATCTGTTCAAACAAAACCGTAAATGCAGAATGCCCAAAGGGTTTTTGGTCTGACACTTGCAAAGTTATGATCTGAAGAATTTCAAAGAAATAATGGAAGAACTATCTTAAGCCAACATCAAATGGAAGAGAATTGTCATTTTAAAAGACTTTGCGGATATTGCTGCTCACCACCACTGCGATTGGTGTGTATATAATAGAATCTTTGTTTCTCACACAGCAAGGTGAGGGTGAAATGGAAGAGCATTTTGGATGAGCAGGCCATACAGCACGAGCGTGCATCTGTTCTTCTGGATAATATAAATGCTGCAAGACCAAACTTGGAATTATGAGATCGCTAATTATTCAAGACGACTGCTAAATGATTTTTCGTGGAACATGACCGGATACATACCGAACACCAAGTTAATCACATTGACAGCATATCCCTAGTGCAGGCGCGTCTTCCAACTGGAACCGGAACCGCCAGCGGTGGACGAGTCTGAATGAATATATCACTTCTGCTTTGGGAAAAATTTGCTATACGCCGTTCTTTCTGCCACTGACGAAACACAGCTCCGCGCATCGCGTCGAGCTTTCTCGGTGTGGACGGCGGCAGTCTGGCGACGACAGACAGATTTGATCGATATAGATCTCCTGCCGCAGCAAATGCTCCAAGAAGCTGATGGACTATGATGACTGCCAAAGGGTTACGTAATGCTTCACATACATCTATCCGATCAAAAGCAAATGGAGTTCACATGCTCCGTTTCCCGCATGGGCGAAAATCGTCAGTATCCTCTCTGACCAATTACAAAAAATGGTGCGATCAATGGCGGGTGTACCATAACACCAAAATGCGGTCAACCAGTTTTCCAAGAATAACTGCGACCTTGCTCTTCCAGGAAGAATATCTGAAAGTTGTCCGTGGAATCCGCAACCAGCAGCCGTTCATATAACGGACGAGGACGGCGAGGAAACAGGCGAGGATATAGCCCTTGACGATA
>VOFK01003888.1_pt1 | contig 40447 bp, 64 predicted proteins | sample 5384121 | NCBI WGS metagenome assembly VOFK01 (sample SAMN12384730, study PRJNA508395) | human gut metagenome | isolation source: healthy gut J | host: Homo sapiens | reverse complement strand
ATCAGTGTACTTCGTTCAGTTACGTATTGCTGCTTTTTTTACATTTTTCTTTTATTCATTTGCTAAAAATCTCCATTTATTGGTAATCGCTGCTTAATCCTCAGATGTCATCTGGCGCAGCTGTTCCATAGAGTGCTCACGGAAGCGGGCAATCTGCTCATTGCATAAGTGAAATCAATTTCTTCAGTAAGCTTTTCGTAAGAAACATCATCCATAGTTCTGTCAGTAAGCTTCACCAGATTAAGAAGCTGCTGAACACGGCGGTTCATGTGGTGACCGCTTTACCTTGGCGAAGAATTTGCGGTTAAAAAAATAAGGGCAAAAAACAACACCATGGAAAGAATCAGAAACTACATATTCTGCATTTTTGAAAAGTCCCATCCACTCTGCAGGACCAACTGTGATCTTGCAGTCACATTTCAGAAGTCCGACTAATGGGAAAGGAATGTATACAATACGGTAGCCGGTCTTATTGTGGAGACGGCGGGCGAAGTCTACGATTTCTTTGTTAATTCCAAGCTGGTAAACCAGAATGTATTTTTTCTTTTATATTTTGGCTCAACCAGAAGCTTATCCCCACTCTTCCGCAGTGAGAAGAAGGGTAGGATCGCAGACCACTTCAGGGACGCTTCTCTGTGAGATTCTCTACAATGTCAGCCCCATAGTCTTCACGAACCAGAATTTCATCAAAATCGGAAAGCAGTTCTTTGTATTTCTGCTGGTATTCTTCCGGCGGAAGATTTTCACCGATACTTGCAGCATAGCTGCATTTCTTTTTCCCTCTTTTACAAAAATCAAGGAAATAGGGTGGTATCAAAATTGGTAAGCTTGTAATCCCAAATCTGGTCGCTTCCAGCAATATAAATATCGTATTTGCCAGCTACCGGCTGCATTTTACCCCCGAATGACAGGCTGGCTGTAGCGCATATGCTTACGGAATTTGTTGCATTTGAAACGGCGGGGAATGTAGCAGATATGGCCGATTGCCCCGTAAATATAGTTAAAAAGTCCTTTCTTTTTCAGGGTTTACAAGGCGGAAAGGATTGCTGATATAGTCGCAGCGGTAATCAATAATTTCCGGCTGAGGTGCCGATTTCTTGCAGCTTTTTCTGAAGCGCATAGCTCTGCAGGATGGCACCGTAATTGTCGTAGTTATGGAAGGTAATCACACCTACTTTTTTTTCTGCATAAAGTCCTCCTGACTAATATATAAGGTAGATATAATATAACACATAAACGAGAAAATAAACAGTTTTTGCAGGTGGATTTATCAATTAATTCTAAAGTGGTTATGGAAGTTAAAGTTGAAATTGTTAAAAGAGTACGCTATAATAGAGATAATGAAATTTACCCTGAAAGTGGAGGCGTAAAAAGCTGGCGGGATATTTAATCGCAGAAACTACCCGTGAGGAACGGGAGAAGATCGTTGCAGAATCCCTTGGAAATATTGAGGCGAACTGCGACGGCTGTATGGCAGGAGGCTGGCTGAGATGTATCAGAATACATTGACGGGAAGAAAGAGCTTCGCCAGATCAATATGGAATTTAACGCAAGATACGTAAAAGGCGAGGACATGCCGGTGAGAAGCCGGTGCCCGGAGTCCTTTTTGCTAATAGAAATCAAAGAGGGCACCAAACTGAAATATGAATTGAGGCAGTACAGAAGTAACAGAATAAAAGAAGCAGTAAGAGCAGAAGTTTTCAGTACATGTAACGAAAACTTCTGCCTTTTAACCAAATGTTAATAGTTCTTTTTTATTCTGGTGTTATTATGTAAAAAAAGTCGTATTATAATTAATAAGGAAATAAAAGGCTATTGCTAATTACGTCTGCAATAAATACGTTCTAGAATTATTTTAGTTATGGAGAAAAGTATATGGAAAAAAACGTATTAAAGGTTCGCATGCTTGGAACCTTTTTCGTTGGAATATAAGGGGAAAAGAACTGGTACTGGATCGAAATAAAGCATCGAAGACTACACAGCTTTTTTCAGCTGCTTATGTTTCATACCGAAGACGGCGGAATTTCCAAAGCTGCTATGATAGATGCCCTTTATGGAAGAGTTGAGGTGGAGAATAAGAACGGAAGCCTGAACAACACCATTTTCAGACTTCGTAAACAGCTGAAGGATATTGGACTTCAGATAGCAAATACATAAATATCCAGTCCGGAATGTGCTGTTGGGACGGAAATATTGAAGTTCAGGTTGATGTAAATGAGTTCCGGAAACTGATAGAGAAAGAAAAAAAAAGGAGAAACGGAAGAGGACAAGCTTCATCTCTGGATGCAGGCCTGGAAAATTTATAAAGGTGAATTTCTCCCCGGATATGATCGGGGGAGCAATGGGTCGCTGTGGAGAATGTTCGGTGCAGAGATGAGTACTTCCGTGTTACAGAGGAGCTGTGCCGCTGGCTGAAGGGGGCATGAACGGTATGAAGATCTGCATAAAGTGGCGCGCACAGAGCCGCCGAAATTTATCCCTTTGACGAGTGGCAGGTCTGGGAAATCGACAGCCTGATCGGAATGTCACGATATAAGGAAGGCCTTGAAGTTTACCAAAAACACCGAAAAGCTTTTATTCGATGAAATGGGGTGGCCTTCGGAGAGATTGTTAAAGCGTTTCAAGCTGATGGGGAGAACGGACTTCACAGGCAGCAGGTGCCCTTAGCGATATCAAAGGGAAAGACTTCGGGAAAAGGATGCTGCAGTAGGAGCATATTTCTGTCCGTTTCCCAGCTTTGTTGACATCTATCATGTATTCAGCCGTATGGTGGAGCGCTCCGGTTTATCCGTGTTTGTTATGCTTTGCACACTGGACTATAAGGCGGATCATGTTTCGGAGGAAAGGAAAAAGTCCGAACTTCTCAGACAGGCCATCCAGTCATCCATACGAAAAGGTGATTTTTACACCAGATACAATGTCCGGCAGTATTGTCATGCTGATCGAAATCAGCCAGGAGAACTGCCCCATCGTTTCCAAACGAATGCAAAAAAATTCAATAAGCTCTCTGGCGATAAGAAATTCACTCAGGTTGATTTCTATGTGGCATCCATTGGAGAGATGTGTGAAATGGAGGGATAAATTATGGTCTACGATGTGATTTGTGATGAGTATGAACTCATTTGATCTGATTTATGGAAAAGACTTGAAAAAATGCTAAAAATGCCATAGGAAATCGCTCGTTTTTGCAACTCTTTCGGAAAATGAAAGAGTTGGAGAAAGAGGCAAAGTGATAGAATATATTTAAAAAAATCATATACTATCTATCATGCAACCGAAAATAATTCCCGATTCGGTTAAAATAAATCTACATATCCAAAAGAAAGGAATGAGACATTATGAAAAAAGAATGGGTATTTAAGAAGATTTCTGGCACTGTTTCTCGCTCTCGTGATGATCATGGCTGATTCATCTGTGACGACGTTTGCGGCGACGGTGGGAAGGGTGAAAGCAGAAGAGTGCGGCCGCGGAAAGCAGCAGTCAGTGCAATGTTCAAATCAATGTTGCAGAAGAAAACTTGACGTGGAACAATTTTTTGAATGATTACAAATATATAATGCTTGGAACGGAGACTCCCGACAAGTGGTAAGGGATTGGGGCAACATCATCAATTGAAAAAATAAGTACAACAGAAAATGTTGTACTGAATGATGTTGCAGAAGGTACAGAGAAAGAAAAATTTATTTTGTGCAAGGAAAAGAGCTGGCAGTGGGGGAGCCTATAAAACTACTGGCGATACTTTTCAACAGGGTGAAAATAAATTTAAAATTTCTGTAAGTGAAACTGCAAGTGGTTTGACTGTAAATATAAATAAGGTAGAATTTATTTCTCGCAATGTTCAGATAGTAGCTGATGCAGATCTTGACTTTGCAGCATTTACAAATCAGTATAAGTATGTGATGCTTGGAAAGACCACTTCTTCTGGAGTTGAGGCGGTTTCTACTATTGAACAAATCGATAGCAACACAACAGACGTAGAGTTAAAAGTTGATAAAGATGAAAATGCAGATGATTTAAAACTGTATTTTATAAGGGATACTTATAATTTAAATAGTAATTTGACCAATGATTCAAAATTTAAACAAGGTAATGTAAATTATAAAATAGCAGTAACAACAGATAATAATAATTTCAACGTAAATATCGAAAAAAGTGGTATTTCAGCCAGGACCTACAGTTGATTATAAATCCGTTTTAGGAAATTCATTACATTTTGGTATTGTGGCTAATGATTTTTACTTGTAATGGAGATCTGGAAGCAAACCTTGCAGTAGGTACTTTGCATGGTTCTGGAAATATGAAGAGTAGTAAAAAATTATGGCGGTAATGGAACTACTTTAATTGGTGCATATGTTGATTATGGTTGGTATATTTTTTAAGAACTCTGAAGGTGGTCATCGGGGTGATTTAATCCTTTATATACAACACCAGACGCTGCTAACAGATTTGGAAATGATATATGGAGTAAAGGTTTAGTAATTGATACAGAAACATATAGCCAAGAGGAAATTCAGAATATTGTTAGAAGTATGGTTGATGAGTCAAGAATGACTAGTAATAAACTAGCTTCTGATGCTCATACAAAAGGTTTAAAATATTCATCTGTTGCTGATGAAAATGGTGTGATTGATTTAACAACCTCTCCAGCTGGAACTTATTATATTGATTTTGAGAGATAGGAGAATATGCAAATTCTAATTTAAATCTTAAAATTACTGGAGATCAAAATATTGTATTAAACATACCAGACAGAAACAGCCACATTGAAAACTTATCAACTTAATATCGATGGGAAGAATTGTAAAATATTGGTGGATACGCAAATGGTGGAATTGGTGAAAAAGGCTTGCGAAAATATTATCTTCAATTTAAACAATGCAAGTTCTGTTATTTCTGAAAAACAATACATGGTGTAGTATTAGTACCAAATGGTTCTTTTTGAAAATAAAGCTGTAGGTGCAGGTTGGATTGTTTGCAGATTCTGTAACAAGTGGCGGTACAGAATGGCATTGTCTTTCAAGAGATATTCCTGTTGTGACTTCTTATGCAATAAAAGCTAAGAAGACTGTAAATGGCAAAGCCCCATCCGGTAACGAAGCAGGAAAATTTACATTTAAGTTGTATAAGATTGATGACAAGGGAAATGAAACGCTTGTTGATACAAAATCCAATGGAGATGGTGGACTCGTTTCATTTGATACATTTGGAAATATTACAGAGGCTGGAACTTATTGGTATAAGATAACAGAAGAGGGAACTGGTTGCGGGTTATACTATTGATACAACTGTTTACTATGCAGAAGTTGTGGTAAATGCAACTCCTTCAAATGGAGTAATTATTAGCAAGAATGCAAAAGTTACTTATCATAAAGGGACTAAGACTGGAGATACAGCGACAGTTGCGACCTTTTAATAATATTAAAAAGAAGATGAAACATCTGCAAACATTAAGGTTAAGAAAAACATTTACTAATGGTGCAGCAGATAAGAAGTTTAACTTTGTATTAACTCCATTAACAATGCACCAATGCCAGAAGGTGCTGTAAATGGAAAGAAAACAATTAGTGTTGCTCAAAATGATGGTGTGAAGAATTTTGGAGAAATCAAATATACGACAGCAGGAACTTATAGATATGAGGTTGTTGAAGATTCTTCAGAGCAGGCAGCAGGAATTACATATGATAATCATAGATGGACTGTGACTGTAGCTGTGCCAGCTGACTTTAGTACACCTACAGTAACTTATAGTAGGGAGGATGGTATAACTAGTACTATAGGTGCTGAATTTACAAATAGTGAAGAAAACAAGGAAACGGAAATAACCTTGAAGGAACCAAGAGCTCCGAGCGGAAAGAAATCTAAAGGCAGGAGAGTTCAAATTCGAGGTAAAAGACGAAGTCGGAACCGTAGTGGCAACCGGAACGAACGATGCAGCCGGAAAAGATCGCATTCAGCAGGATCGGATACAAACTGTCCGACCTGAAGAAAGGGACGGAAGCTATGCATCTGAGAAGACTTACAGTTATAAGGTAAAGTGAGGTAAAGGGAAACGCCGGAGACGGAATCACTTATGATGACAAAGAGTATACTGTAAAGGTAAAAAGTAAGCTATGACCAGGCAAGCGGAACGATGAAAGCGGAGTTGGCAGACAAGGACCAGAAACTTGCATTTGCAAACAGCTATGACACCGAGACTGGAATTGACCTGGAAGGAACCAAGAGCCTGGAAGGAAGAACCCTCGAAGGATGGCGAGTTTACATTTGAAGTAAAAGGCAAGGCCGGAAAGGTAGTAGCAACCGGAAGCAACAAGTCAGACGGAAGCATCAGCTTTAATAATAAGCTGAATTATAAACTGTCCGACCTGGAAAAAGCGGACGGAAGCTATGAACCGAGAAGACCTATGAGTACACCGTAAACGAGGTGATCCCGGAGGGAGCAACCGCTGAGAATAACTATACTGTAAATGGTGTAACTTACGATAACAGTATCTTTACTGTGAAAGTAATTGTAAGCTATGACCAGGCAACTGGAATAATGAGTGCAGCTTTTGCTGAGGATAGTCGGAGCTTATATTCGACAATACCTACGACGCAAAGGGATCTCTGACATTGGAGGCAAGTAAGACTCTGAAGAACAAAGCTCTTGAAGCTGATGCCTTTAACTTCGTGCTGAAGGACAAGAACGGAGAGACTATTCAGACCGTTGCCAACGATGCAGATGGAAATGTAACATTCAGCCCGCTCAATTATACTCTTAAAGATGTTGGAACTCATGTTTACACAGTATCAGAAGTTCAGAGAGAGAATACCGAAGTTACTTTATGATACTACTGAGTATACTGTTGAAGTAACTGTAGCAGATGCAGGAAACGGAAAACTGAAGGTAAGCAAGACGATCAAGAAAGGTGATTATACTGTTGATGCAATTGCTTTTGAAAACATTTATAAAGGAGTAATTGATATCAGCGGCTCTAAGACCTGGAATGATGCAGACAACCAGGACGGAATCAGACCAGCAAGTATCACTGTAAAACTTTTTGCAAATGGAACAGAAGCTGCAAGTCGGTGGTAACTCCTGATGAGGCTGGAAACTGGAACTATGTCTTCAAGAACCTGCCGCAGTATGATGCAAAAGGAAAAATCACTTATACAGTAACTGAGAGTGCGGTAGCTGGTTATGAAACAAGCGTAAGCGGCTACAACATCACCAACACTCATAAACCAGCAACCCCTCGACATCACCGGAACCAAAACCTGAACGATTCCAACAACCAGGATGGCAAACGTCCAAAGAGCATCACCGTCAACCTTCTTGCAAATGGCATAATTACAGACACCAAGACCGTAACAGCTGACGATAACTGGACCTACAGCTTCACCGATCTGCCGAAATATGCAAATGGTCGAAAATTACCTACACGGTAAGCGAGCTTACCGTACCTGGTTATACAACAACTATTGATGATAATTACAACATCACCAACAGCTACACCCCAGGTGAGACCAGCGCGTCTGTAACCAAGATCTGGGATGACGCTGACAACCAGGATGGCATTCGTCCAGAGAGCATTACCGTAGCTCTCCTTGCAAATGGAACGCCAACTAACAAAACTGTTACTCTTTACTGCTGCGAACAACTGGACACAGACGATAACTGGTCTTCCGGAAAAAGCAGATGGAGAGTATATCACCTACACCTGGACCGAGGTTAATGTTCCAGAAGGCTACAGCTTGACAGGAACTTCCAAGAACGAAACGGTAACCACTCTGACCAACACTCATACTCCAGAGCTTACTTCCATCACCGGAACCAAGACCTGGAAAGATGCAGATAATCGAGGATGGAAAACGTCCAGAGAGCATTACCGTAAACCTTTTTGCAGACGGAACTAAGCTTAAGAGCCAGAGTGTAAGTGCTGATGCAGACGGAAACTGGAGCTACAGCTTCACAGACCTTCCGAAATATGCAAACGGACGGAAATCACTTACACCGTAACTGAGGATGCAGTCAATGGCTACACAACCGAGAGTGATGGCTATAATTTCATTAACACTCATCAGCCAGAGACCACCGAGATTACCGGAACCAAGACCTGGAACGATGCAAACAACCAGGATGGCAAGCGTCCGGAAAGCATCACTGTAATCCTTCTTGCAAATGGCACAGAGAAAACTCGCCAGGCCGTAACTGCAGACGAAGCAGGAAACTGGACTTACACCTTCAAAGATCTGCCGAAATATGCAAACGGCCAGGAAATCACCTACACCGTAGCTGAGGAGGAAGTAACTGATTACACTACAACCTACGATGGCAGCAACATCACCAACAAAGCTACACTCAGGAAAGACCAGTGCAACAGTAACCAAGATCTGGAACGACGCTGAAAATCAGGATGGAAAACGTCCGGAGAGCATTACCGTAAGTCTTCTTGCAGACGGTAAAAGAAACCGGAAAGACCGTTACCCTGGAGCGTCGAGAACAATTGGAAACAGACTATATCTGACCTTCCGGAAAAAGCAGACGGAAAAGCAATCAGTACACCTGACAGAGGAAACTCTCCCAGAAGGTTACGAACTTACCGACAACAGCAAGAACGGAACTGTAACTACTCTGACTAACACCTACGCTCCAGAAACAACTTCCATCACCGTAACCAAGACCTGGGATGACGCAGACAATCAGGATGGCAAGCGTCCAGAGAGCATTATCGTCAACCTTCTTGCAAACGGAGAGATCGTAGCAAAGCCAGACTGTAAAAGCAGACGAAGCAGGAAACTGGACCTACACCTTTAAAGACCTGCCGAAATATGCAAATGGCAAGGAAATTACCTACACCGTAACCGAGGAAGCCGTGGAAGGTTATGAAAACAAGTGTAGACGGATTTAACATCACCAACACTTACACAACCGAGACAACTGAGGTGAAGGGCTCCAAGACCTGGAACGATGCCCGACAATCGATGGCAAACGTCCGGAGAGCATCACTGTAAGACTTCTTGCAAACGGCGAGGAGAAAGACAGCCAGACCGTAACCGCAGACGAAAATGGAAACTGGACCTACAGCTTCGAAAACCTGCCGAAATATGAGGCTGGAAAAGAAATTTATACACGGTAACCGAGGATGCAGTTGCAGATTACACAACTGAGATCACCGGCTACGATATCACCAACAGCTATGCGCCAGGAAAAGACCAGCGTCACAGTTACCAAGGCATGGGCTGATAACGATGACCGCGGTGGTCACAGACCGAAGGAAATCAAGGTTCAGCTGAAAGCCGATGGCGAAAACAGCGGCGAGGAAATTACCCCTGAATGCAGAGAACAATGGACCTACACATGGTCTGACCTTGACCAGAAGAAAGCCGGTAAGGACACTGCCTATACCGTAGAAGAGACTGGAAAAGTAGTTGGTTACATTGCGACAGTAACCGCATATGCAGCAGAAGGCTTTTATCATTACCAACACCATTACCTCCGTGAAGATCAGCAAGGTAGACATCACCGACCAGAAAGAACTGGCAGGTGCTCATATCCAGGTGATCGACAAGGATGGAAATGTAGTAGAAGAGTGGGATTCCACATGGGAAGCTCACGAAGTAACTGGCCTGAAGCCTGGCGAAACCTATACCCTTTCGCGAGACTGTAGCACCAGAGGGGATATACAATTTGACCAGCGATACCAGTTTTAGCCCCGAAAGAGGATGGAAACTGTTAACAAAGATACTACCACAACAACCATATCAGATAATGGAACCCTTCTGGTAGAAGACAGCAGAACTTCTGTAAAAGTAAGCAAAGTAGATATTTCCGATGGGAAAGAGCTGGAAGGTGCTCACATCCAGATCATTGACCAGGATGGAAACGTAGTAGACGAGAGTGGGGATTCCACCAAGGAAAGCTCATGTTACCGAGAAACTGAAAACCGGTAAGATTTACACTCTTCGTGAGACTGTAGCGCCAGACGGATATTTACTTTACAAAGCGACACTACTTTTGTTCTGAAAGAAGACGGAACAGTAGATGCAGAAAAACAACAGCTGTTTCCAAGGATGGTGTTTTACTTGTACAGGATAAACTGGCAACCGCAGCATCTATTGCAGTGACCAAAAAAACTTACCTATATTGGTGAAAATCTGGCAGCAAGAGATCAGACCTTCTATGTAGCCCTGTATTCTGATAAAGACTGCACTCAGAGAGTTTCTGATGTGAAAGTTCTTGTGTTCAAGAATGCAGATGCTTCCACCGTAGTATTCTCAGAGAATATTAAGGCAGGCAAGACATACTACATTGCAGAGTGTACACAGGATGGAACTTCTCAGACGATCGGCGCTCTTGCAGATGGAACCGTCTATGAAGCTGTATTTGGCAATGGTAACTCCACAACAGTAACCGAAGCCAATGGAACAACAACCGTTTCCTTTGAAAACGTGTTCAGCAGCTTCCCGCCAGATGGATTCTACAAACAGGGTCAGCTGACAATTACCAAGAAGGTTCTTGGTGCAGATGGAGGCACCAGAAACAGCAACGAGGTATTCTATGCAGGTATCTTTGATGATGCAGCTCATACACAGCTTTCCCAGCAGGTTGAGCAGAACATTATCAAGCTTGATATGGACGGTGGCTATGAAGTAAGTGAGATCATCAATGTTGGTCTTGCCCAGTCAGGGAGCAAAAAGGTAACCCTGTATGTAACGGAAACTGATTCCAACGGAAAACCAATTGCAGGCTCCGAAGGCTTTGGATATAAAGTTACCGTAAGTGCAGATTCTGTTATATTTGATGAAACGAATATGACAGCAGAAGTTGTCATCACCAACCAGGAAGAAAGCACAGTAACAGAAACACCAACACCTACCCCTTCTTCCGATGGTGGAAATAGCGGTGGTTCCGAAAATCATTCCGGCGGCTACGGCGGTGGCAAATCACCGAAGACCGGAGATGATACCCCGATCGGAACTTATCTGATGCTTCTTCTTGCAGCTGCAATGCTTGCAGCCGAGACTGAAAGACGCCGCAGAAGAAACAAAAGACAGTAAAAGCAAAACAAGGTTTCTGACCAGGTCGGAACCATAACAAAGCAAGTACAAATGAAGGCGGTCCGCACACAAAGCGGATCGCCTTTTTGCAGATTCACTTTAGTTTTCTGCTCAATTAAAGGAAAAACTACAGAACAGCCCTGTGGTTCTGGTTTTTGCAAAAAAAGTAAAAAACTTTTTGAAAAGTGGAAAAACATCCTGAAGAAAGAGTTGACGAAACAGCCCTACTGGTATAATGAAGTCAAATTAAAAAGGATATTACATTTGGGAATGACTTTATAGATTTCAGGAGGTTTCCATTATGAGAAAGAATACATTAAAAAAAGCAATGGCAGTTATGATTTCAGCGACAATGCTGGTGACAGGATATACAGTAGTTTCCGCAGAAGGATTTACAGATGCGGAGGCACTTGCAGAGATGGATGCTTTTACTACAGGTGATGAAGCTGTATATGTGGAAGAAGTTCAGCCGGAAGCTGCACAGACTGAGGAGGTTCAGCCAGAGCAGACTCAGACAGAGGTTCAGCCGGAGGTTGCACAGACCGAGGAAGCTCAGGCAGAAGAATCTCAGGATGAGTTCCAGACCGGGGAATCTGCTGAAGAAGCCGCTTTTTGTTGATGGATTCACAGATAGCTCTGCAGAAGCTGATCCAGCTGAGTTTACCGATGGAACCGGTGAAGTTGGAGATGCAGTAGAAACTACCGTAGATTCCGATTTCCGTTTCGAGAACGAAGAAGTCATTATCACTGCAAAAGTGTTTGATGAGACAGCTCTTCCAGAAAACGCTGAAATGAACGCTGTAAAGCTTGAAGCTGGCAGTGAGAAATATGAAGAAGCAAAACAGGCTTCCATCAGAGACCTTGGAACAACAGAAGACGACGAGTACACTTTCTACGACGTAACCTTCATCGCAGATGGTGTTGAGATCGAAGTTCCAGACGAAGCAGTCGTAATTAATATGGAATTCAAAAATGTTGCATCAGAGGAAAACGAAACCCAGAGCGCCCTCCACATCCAGGAGACAGAAGCTGGCGTAGTTGTTCAGGACGTAACCGCACAGTCCGCAGACGGAACACTGAAAATCCGTAGGATTTAACTTCTAAAATTCAATAACCGCAAGCAGATACAGGACTTTCTGAGAAATCGGAAAGTCCTTTTTGTATAATCAAAATTTCATCTATGCTGCTCCCGCCACGCCCGCGGTGAAACCCCATACACATTTTTAAAAGCCCGGGAGAAGTGGAGGGCGTTTTCGTAGCCTACGGCAGAGCCGATATCTCCTATAGATAATGTGGTCAGCTTCAGCAATTCCGCCGCTTTTTGTCATGCGGTAATGAATGAGAAATTCCTGTGGAGAGTGTCCTGTGCTGGTGCGGAAAATTCGTCCCAGATAGCTTCTGTTAATACCGCATTACAGCTGCCACATCCTCAATAGAAATATCATTCTGGAAGTTCTGTTCGATAAAATTTATCGCCTCTTTTATATAATAATCACTCATTTTACTGGTGGCGGCAGGCTGCGGTCTGGCAACAGATTGCGCAAGATCCGCAAAAAGATAAAATGTCCCATCAGATGAAAAGGAGATTGCTCTGAATTCTGAGAAATGTAAATCAGTTCATCCACCATCTTTTTTTCGTGCCTCCCTGGGTGGGCCATATAGACTGGCGCATCCTTGGAAAAGCCACAAACGTTGAGGATTTCTGTGGTACGCAGCCCGTCAAACTCCACCCAGACGTATTCCCATGGCACCTGAATATCTGCCACATAAGTGGTGATCTGTCCTGGAAAAATCATAAATCCCTGTCCGCTCCGAACGATAATTTACATTCTGCCCCTTGGAATTCGTGGCCATCAGGGTGCCTGTTCCGGAAAGAACATAGTGAAAAGGTAGTGATTCCGCGTTGCCGGACCAAAATAAATGTCCGGGAGTACACTTCTCATGTCCATATTGGTAAAGGCATAGATCAATGAAAGTTTCGCTCGGAAAAATGTGAAAGTTGTTATCCATATCCGGAATCCTCCTGTTACATTTGCTGACAATATATCATAATGCGATAATATATTTCATTATACCATAAAAAACACATCATAAAGGCATAAAATAAGAAAAAATTAAGCTATTTAAGTGTTGATTTTGGTATGCTATACTTAACACATCATAGAAAAAAAGGAGGCCCCACTCATGGCAATCACCTTCAACGAAACAACCCGGATCTTTACCCTCACCACTGCCCACACTACCTATCAGATGCAGGCGGATGCTCAAAGGGTACCTTTTTGCACCTGTATTATGGTGCCAGAACTGCAGGAGAAATGGACTATCTTCTGAATTATGGAGACCGTGGCTTTTCTGGAAATCCGAATTCAGCAGGCAGCGACAGAACCTATTCTCTGGATGCATTGCCACAGGAATATCCATCACTTGGCACAGGAGATTTCGAAATTATGCGTTAAATATAGAGAATGCAGATGGTTCCCAGTGCTGCAATCCGGTTTACATAACACATGAAATTGCGGCTGGAAAATACACTCTGAAAGGTCTTCCATTCGTCCGTGCAGAAGAAAATGAAGCGGAAACTTTGAAGATTATACTGGAAGATCCTGTTACAAAAGTAGAGAGCTTCATCTGCTCTACGGAGTACTGGAAAAAAGAAGATATTATCACCAGAAGTGTGATAATTAAGAATGCTGGAAAAGCCCCCTGTAACAGTAAAAAAGCCCAGTCTGCATGCCTGGATTTCCTTCACGGAGACTATGATCTGATCAAATTTTATGGCAGACATGCTATGGAAAGAAACATGGAAAGAATGCCGGTTTCCCCATGAAAGCACCCGAATTGGCAGCCGCCGTGGAACCTCCAGCCACCAGTATAATCCAGGGGTAATCCTTGCAGGAAAAACACAAATGAAGACAGCGGAAGCTGCTACGGAATGCTGTTTGTATACAGTGGAAACTTCCTTGTAGAAGCAGAAAAGGACCAGTATGATCAGACCAGAATCCAGATGGGTCTGACCGATGAACTGTTTGCATATCCCCCCTGGAAGCCGGAGCTGAATTTACCGCGCCAGAGGTTATTTTATCCTACACAAACAAAGGTCTTTCCAGGCTTTCCCAGCAGTACCATCACTGCATTATGAATCATATTTGCCAGGGAAAATACGTCCATGCAAATCGTCCTGTCCTGATCAACAGCTGGGAAGCCGCATATTTTGATTTCACCGGAGACACCATCGTAGAGCTTGCAAAGGAGGCAAAAAGCGCTTGGAATCGATATGGTGGTTATGGATGATGGATGGTTCGGAAAGCGAAATGACGACAATTCTTCTCTCGGCGACTGGTATGTGAACGAGGAAAAATTAGGGCGGAACTCTGACAAAATTAATCGAAAAAGAGTAAACGCGGAAGGCGTGAAATTCGGTATTATCTGGATTGAGCCTGAAATGGTCAGTGAGGACAGTGATCTTTACAGGGGAACATCCGGACTGGGCAATCACAATTCCAGGCCGCAAGCCTGTCCGTTCCAGAAACCAGCTGGTTCTTGATTTTTCCAGAAAAGAAGTACGCGATGAGATATTTAAACGCATCTGCGCAGTTCTGGATCGGGGAATGTGGAGTACATTAAATGGGATATGAACCGCAGCCTGGCAGATATTTATGCACCAAATGTGACCTATGATTATGTTCTTGGGGTGTACGATTTCCTGAAAAACTTACGAACCGTTATCCTGATCTTCTCATCGAAGGCTGCAGTGGTGGTGGCGGACGGTTTGATGCCGGAATGTTGTATTATACGCCTCAGATCTGGTGCAGTGACAACACAGATGCTATTAATCGTACACGGATTCAATATGGAACCTCCTTCTTTTATCCGGTAGCAGCAATGGGTTCACATGTGTCAGCAGTGCCAAACCATCAGACCGGGAAGAGTGACCAGTATGCATACAAGAGGCGTTGCAGCTATGTCTGGAACCTTTGGCTATGAACTGAATCCCGCACTTTTTTAAATGCAAAGGAAAAAGCAGAAATCCGTGCCCAGCTTGCCCAATACAGGAGTATCGAATTGATCCGTGAAGGAGATTATTACCGTCTTTCCAATCCTTTCCAGGATAATTTTGCGTGCCTGGATGGTGGTATCAGATGACAGATCCAAGGCACTGGTAAGTGTGATAAGACTTACAGCAGAAGCCAATCCGCCGGCAGCATACGTTACCTTAAAAGGAATGGAAGAGGATGCTTTTATCGGGAAAAACTACCGGAAAAAAGTATATCCGGGAGCTGCACTTATGGAGGCTGGAATACTGCTTCCTGCTGCGGTGAGCGAATATGAAGCATACCAGATAGCACTGGAGCGTGTCTGAAAAATCATTTCCGCAATCTGCACGCCCCACTTTGCGGGAGATTTTATCCCGAATTCGGTTGCCGTAGCCCGCTACGCCGCCCTCATTCGGGCGAAATCTCCCACAAAATGTAACGCACATCTTGCAGAAAGCCTTTTTCAAACACGCTCTGGAGCGTGCAGACTGCAGATAATTCAATGATTATGGGTTCGCCTGTCTGCAGTCTGATAGTAAGCTTTTTTCGCTTCATACATTCTATGATCAGCTTCTTTCAGCATATTTTCCAGATTTTCACAAAGCTTTCCAGAGAAAGCCAATGGAGATACTGATCTGATCCTGTTTCATATATTCCTGCAATCTGTTTATTCTGTTATGAAATTCCAGCTCCTCGATACTGCTTTGAATGATCACAAATTCATCGCCGCCGATTCGGTAAACTTTGTCGAAAAAACTCTGGAAAGTACTCTGGCAGCATTTTGTATAAAGGCATCTCCAGCTTCATGACCCTGGCTGTCATTAATCTGTTTTAGCCCATTCAGGTCGATATAAGCAGTGCCCACATTTTCAAGGATTTTTCCCTGATGAGAGTCAAGGATTTTAATATATTTATTGCGATTGAACAGGAATGTCAGCATGTCGCGGTAGCTCATATACTGGAGCTGTTCCTGTTGCTTCTTGGTTGCCAGACTGTTGGTGAGAAAGAACTGAATGGAGGAAAGGGGTGGCATCGTTGTAAAAACTGCCGCGGATTATCAACACCTACGAATCCGATCACGTCGCCCTTTTGCCAAGAGGTACAGCAATCAGCCGGTTTACATCCTGCTCTTTGAGCATGTTGTAGGATTCAGAACCTCTTTTCCTGTTCCAGATCAGAAATATAATAAGGTTCAAATTTAAGAAAGCTTTCCATCCATTTGGGCAAAACAGTGATTGGCACTTCTTGAGATTGTCAATTTGGACGCTTACTCCGCCTTTTACATATTCATATGTATTTCTCAACATGGTTTTTTCGGATTAAGTTCAAAAATATACGTGCGGTCTGAATCAAAAAAATACTGAGTGATAATTCCCAGCAGATTCTGGATAGAAAATATTAATATCCTTATCCGAAGAAAGTTCTGTTACACACTGGATCAGAGTGTTGGAATTTTTTCAGCTGTTCCCGAAGTCCTTTTTTCACTTTTGGCAAGCTGTTCAACCGTGTAAAAATTCCATGCAATATAGAGGCCTAGCAGCAGAAATTCAATAATTCCGGCGAGAATCATCAGTTTTTTCAGATACAGAAGACTGGAAAACTACATCCTCCTGTGCGATAACCAGCAGCTCCCAGTCAAACATACCAACAGGAGAATAGTGCATATAATTGTCTTTTCCGTTGATGCTTGAGTTAAAAGCGATAACACCGGTTTTCAGAGATTTCACTTCGTTTTTTTCAGATCAATATTTTCATAGCCCTTCAGCAAGGCGGGGACCAGGGCGTATCGTAGGCATTTCCAAGGGTGGAATACCGGGTGTCCAGAGCATAATTTCCATCAGCGCTGTCTACAAGACATATGGCAGTGTGACCGTCATAAAAAGAGCTCTGGAATACGTCTGCGAGAACAGTAGCGTCGATTACACCGGTAAGGATGGCTCTGATCTCGTCGCTTTTTATAACAGGCATATAATAGTAAAACGATTCATTTCCTGTTTCAGAGTCTGTCAGTCTGTGGGAAATGTGTTCGCCAAGCGCTGCAATAGCATTGAAATTTAAGTCCTGCCGCAGGTGTTTCAGTGTCCGTCTTCATACAAAAAAATCGTGTTGTCCGGATAGAGGACATCAATTCTGGAGAATATCGTATTTTTTGCAAATGCATCGAGGTGAACAGATGCAATCTGTTCCGGCTCAAGCTTATTCTCCTCCACCATGGCATTAGCGCCAGACCAAGGGTGGTGATGTTGTCTTGAAATTTCATCTGATTTCCGCCGAAATCGTTTTTGGCTGAATCGCTAAAGCATCTGCCAGCAGCGCTCCTCTTCACGATCCATGACTTTATGATACAGAAAAATCGAAACGATAATGGTAATTCCTATTACGATTGATACGGGGAGTAAACGTTTAATGTTTTGTTTCATGATAGAAATGCTCCTCCTTTTCATAGTCGTTAAGTTAATTTTATCATTCTTTTTGTGAAGAAAAAAAAAAGTTTATAAACCTAAAAAGATTGTATTTTTTTATAGGTACTGGGATATACTTGCAGTATTCGTAGACGGAACAGGGTGTGATTGCAATGGTTTCAATGATTCCTTTCGGGCTTCTTGCCGGGTTTGTGAAGGGGCGGGAGGTTCGGATTACAGAGGTTGATGAGAGTGGATTTTGTTTTCGGACAATAGAAGAAAATATCTCTGATTCAGAAGCTTTGAAGGTGTGCTTTTATGATATAAAGAATGGTGTTACCGTGAATTGGAAATTCCAGAATACGATATACAAAGGTTTGATATGGTGGACGCAGAACTCTCCGGATTTTATGTGAAATATAAGGTGATGGTGAAGCAGAAAGCGTATGCAGAGGCGGTTCAGAGGCTTCTTTATCAGTATAATCACTACATTCATCTGAAGCTGGAAGAGGACGACAGCGCGTTGGCGAAAAAGCCCGACAGGGTATCCGGGGAACTGGATGAGGTCAAGTGTGACAGTCTGGAAGAGCAGGTGGGAATATGGCGGAGAGAGCTTACGCCAGAGGTATTGGAGTCTGCTTATAATGGGAAACGTATAGATTTAACTGATAATTGTTCTCAGTGCGGAACTGGCTTTAAGCCTGGGTATAAGTGCCAGGTACCGCCTGAATCAGGGGTGTTACGGAGCTGGCGCTGGAGATAGATCGCCCGGAATTGTATCGGAATATTTGGATAGTTCCCGACAGAGTTTTCCAAAAAAGTATGCCGGAAAATGTATCGGTATCTGCGGCAGCATTATTCTGGAACATAGAGTACCGGATCACCTTTATATTGGAAATCAGTTCTGTCATCTTCTGTTTCCGGAACGTAAATTGTTGTTTAAAATAATAGAAAAAAGCAGCGGCAGAACAGGTGGAAATCACACTTGTTTTTTTCTTATATCCGGGAATATATGCTGGATTATATAACAGAATTGCTTGATGAAATTAACTGGTGGTGTGAAGAAAAAAGGGCAGGCTGTAGAGATTGTTGTAAATGACTGGGGAATGGCCTCTTTAGTAAAAAAGGCAGAAGGAATCTGATTCCCAGCCTTGGAATTTTGTTAAATAAACGCAGAAAAGACCCTCGGATTTCGTTCAAAAAAGGAGAACAGAAATGGTTTGAGAGGAACAGCCTGAATGCTGGATTTTACCGTAATTTTCTGGAAAGAGAATATGGAATCAACGCTTTGAATGGGAATCCTGCGGTTACGAACAGCAGATTCCACTTGGAAAAAAACAGCCTGCATATTCCGTTCTATCAGACCAATACATCACAGTATTGTCCCTCTTGGTGCAGTATGTGAAACAGGCGAGAGAGGACGACAAAAAGCTTGCAAAAAATGCCCGGGATATTGTACGGAATATGCACTTTTGTATCCGAACATTTGCATATGATAGGGCGGTATAATTCGTTGTTTGGGATTGATATGAGGATATTGAAAGAGGAAGAAATATTGGAGAATTATATCCAAAACGGTGTGGACCGGGTTGTAATAAGAGCATGGTAATGCCGCCGGCAGGTGACATACCCGTGTTGAGGCAGAAGCGATATTTTATTCAGGATGAAGTACATGGCGTGCTCAAGGCTGGAATTTATGGAGATAAGTAATGAAAATAGTAGCAGGATTAGGCTCAATAGATGAATATATAAAGTTCGTGGAGGCTGGTGCAGATGAATTTTTTCTGTGGTTATGTTCCTTATTCCTGGTCCCAAAAATACGGAACGGTACTGCCCCCTTAAACCGCAGGGAAGTACTTTGTTATAACGTACAGCTTGGCGCATTCAGTGAGCTGGAAATCCTGTCTGGGATGATGAAAAGTACGAAAAACCAGTCCATCTTACCTTCAATTCCCTGTATTATATCCCGGAACAATATCCGGAAATTGCCGGGATTATAAGCCAGTGTATGAAAATCGGTTTTCATAGTTATATTATTGCAGACCCGGCGCTGATAGTATATTTACGTGAAAATGGCATAAACTGCGAAATCCATCTCAGTGGAGAATGGGAGAAATTAACAGCCAGATGGTGGCTTCATTGGGAAAAACTGGGATTGAAAACGTGTGATTTTTTCACAGGAAAAAAATACATTCGAAGATATGAACGTGGTTGTTGATAAATGCGGAAAAAGAATGGGACAGATGCTGCGAATGTGGAAATGTTAAAGGATATGGATACGGCAGATGCTTACAGTTCAGATAGAGAGCGGTGTGAGAGTGGGACAGAAGGAATCCCGGAATTTGAGGCCTTTGTATTGAATGAAATGTGCCAGTTTACAGGTGCATTTTGTAATTCTTTGCATTGCGATGAGATGGGGTATCTTTTGTAAAGTGCCCTATCAGATCGGAACCTTAAAAACAGGGAATGCCGGTTCTGAAATCTTTCAATCGAAATAAACGGAGGGCATTTGCTGCCAGACGGCTTTGTTCCTCGATGATTTTCACAGTTTACATGATTTTTTCCTATGATTCTGCAGGTTATCTTTGCGGTGAAACTGGCTGTGGTCTATGTGCACTTTATCAGTTAAAGCAAGCCGGAATTACGCACTTGAAGCTGGTTGGCCGTGGAAATTATACGGATTACATGGAAAAAGATATTCGAAATCTTCGAATGGCGTTGAATATATTGAGAGAATCCGTTGACGAAATGGAATTCCGGCGAAAATTGAAATTGCAGATTTTTCCCAGAGGGTGCAGCAGGAATTGCTATTACCGGTAATTAGGCAGCGCAGGCTCCGGAGCGTGTCTGAAAAATCATTCCCGCAAATTGTGACGCACATCTTGCAGAAAGCCTTTTTCAAACACGCTCTGGATTCGGTGCTGCCTTGAAAAATTTATCTGGTTGTTTTTTTATCCGATGGGCTCGAAATCTGCAGCTCCCATGTTTGCACAGCGGGCAGATGAAGTCATCCGGGAGCTCGTCACCTTCGTAGATGTAGCCGCATACTTTGCAGACGAAGCCTTTTTTTTTTGCCATCGGTTTCTGGCTTCGGTTTTACATTTTTCTGATAGTAGGTGTAAGTCATGGTGTCAAGATCGTTCATGACGCGGGCTTCGGTGACGCTGCAGATGAACATTCCATGGGTACCAAGGTCTACATATTGTTCAACCTTCAGAGACATAAATGCATTAATATATTTGTCCAGGAATACCAGTCCATTATCGGAACGGTAGACCTTCTGACCTGCAAATTTATCTACGCTGCGTCCGGTCTGGAAACCAAACTGCTGGAATACAGAGAACGGTGCATCTACAGACAGGCAGTTTACGTTGAGAACTCCAGTCTGTTTGATCACATGGTGGGGAGTAATTTGCCTTATTGATATTTACCGCAATACGGTTTGGAGTATCAGTGAGCTGGGTCACAGTGTTGACGATCAGAAGTCCGTTGTCTTTTTTTGCCGTCATTGGAGGTAACTACATAAAGACCGTATCCGATTCTGAAAAGGGCTGTCATGTCATTTTTGTTTGCCAGCTCATCACTTTGGGCAATATATTCTTTGCAAAGCTCACCTGCCATAGCTTCCAGCTGATCTTTGTTTTTTCCTGCTTTACTGCGGAAAGGATTTTTACAGTGGTATCCAGCCAGTTGATCTTCTTACAGCCAGAAAGCATTTCTTTCATGACTTTTGCTGCCAGCGGTGCCCAGGTTCCGTTTTCGATCAGACCTACGGTACGGTTCTGGAAGTTGTGCTCTACCAGACGGGTGATAAAGTCGTTCATAAACGGATAGATGCTTGCGTTGTATGTGGTGGTTGCCAGAACCAGTTTGGAGTAGCGGAATGCGTCGGACAGAGCCTGTGACATGTCATCTTGCAAGATCATATACAACAACTTTGGGACATCCTTGCTTCGAAGTTTGTCAGCCAGCAGTTCTACAGCTGCTTTTGTATGACCGTATACAGATGTGTAGGCAATCACAATTCCTTCTGTCTCTGGTGTGTAAGAGGACCATGTATCGTAAAGACCAATGTAATGTCCAAGGTTTTCTGTAAGAACCGGTCCGTGAAGCGGGCAGATGGTCTGGATATCCAGAGTTGCGGCTACTTTCAGAAGGTTCTGCACCTGTAGTCCATATTTTCCAACGATACCGATAAAGTATCTGCGAGCTTCATCGTCCCAATCTTCTTTCTACATCCAGTGCGCCGAATTTTCCGAAGCCATCTGCGGAGAAAAGAACCTTATCTGTGCTGTCATAGGTTACCATAACTTCCGGCCAGTGCACCATGGGAGCGAAAACGAAGGTTAGGTTGTGGTTTCCAAAGGTTGAGAGTGCCGCCATTTGTAACCTCCAGCTTCTGTCCTTCCAGGTCGAGACCGAAGAAATTCTGGATCATAGTGAAGGTTTTGGCGTTGGCTACGACGGTGGTTTCCGGATAAAACCTTCAGAAAGCTTGCCACATTTGCTGCGTGGTCCGGCTCCATGTGCTGTACGATCGGGTAGTCTGGCTTGCGGCCTTCCAGGATGCGGTCCAGGTTATCCAGCCATTCGTGGGTGAAGTTTGCATCTACGGTGTCCATGACAGCGATCTTTTCATCGAGGATCACATAAGAATTATAAGCCATACCGTTCGGTACTTTGTACTGACCTTCGAAAAGGTCTATCTGATGGTCGTTTACGCCTGCGTAGCGGATGGTGTCTGTAATTTTCATAGAGGTTCGTCTCCTTTTTTATGAGATATTGTTATTGATGTAATTGTTTGTGATTTTGAGGGAACTATGTATTTTTTACTGCTTTGTTATTTCTTTAACATGGCTTTAGTATAACCAAATTTTGAAATAAAGTCTGTTGCAAATACAACAAAATGGTGTAAGATATAAGAAATTATTTTTTTTGAACATGTTCTGGATAAATTGATAGAAAGGGATTGTAGAAATGACAACCAGTGACACTTTTTTCATACATAACTCCTGAAGAACAGGAACGTATGCGCATCTGTTTCGATATGCATGAAGCAGTCTATCGGAATAATGAGACTGTGATGGAATATTCCAGTTCCATGAAAAAAAATAGGTTTGATCCTGAAGGTCGAGGCAGTTCTTTATTGCATTGATGAAGATGGAAATCAATATATGATAGATAACTTTGAAAAAGGATAGTGTTTTCGGCGAACCATTCCTTTTACTGAAGAATCCCAGCACTATTATGTCTGTGCAAAAAATCCGAAACAAGAGTGCTGTTTATCGCCTATGAGCATGTGATTAAAACGCTGCGAAAATGCCTGTAAATTCCATAGTCAGCTGGTAAGCAACCTGCTTCAGATGATTGCCCTGCGTGCCAGCCAGCAGGCCAACCGGATTTATGTGCTTTCCCGAAACAGTGTCAGGAAAAAAATTATGGCATATCTGAATTCTGTTGCAGGCGAGAAACAAAGTAAAATGTGTTTTACACTATCTATGTCTTACACTACATTAGCAGAATATCTGAGTGTGGATCGCAGTGCTATGATGCGTGAGATGAAAAATTTGGTGGATGAGGAATTATAGAAAAAGAGATGGGAAGAAATTGCGTATTTTGGAAAGCAAATCATCTTAAAACGGGGGATGAATTGCTGCGTGTTGTATAGCTGAGGAGTGGAAAGTTGCGTGTTGACAATAATCTGGTAAATTAATAATATAAACACATAATGTATGTATTGAGGGAGAGAAAGTATGACAGACCTGGATATCAGTAATGATTGTAGATGATGAAAAACTCATGCTGGAAGATCTGAGTACGATGATTGATTGGGAAGCATATGGTTATCAGATAATTGCAACAGCCTTTAATGGGAAGCAGGCGTTAAGAAAATACAGGAATATCATCCACAGGTGATTTTTACAGATATTCGCATGCCCTTTATGGATGGTATAGAGATGATATCTGAAATACGCAAAAAAGATGAAAAAGTGAGCATTGTCCTGCTGACTGCATACGAAGATTTCAGTTATGCCAAAGCTGCTATTCGCCTTGGAATCACTGAATATGTAATAAAAAGTGAGATTACAGAGAACTCACTGTCTGAGCTTTTGAATCGTTTGAAAGCAAATATCATAAAAGCTGGAAAGCGGGAACGCTACATAACAGACAGAATGTTGGAGCAATTTTTTCTGTCTGAGGAAATGACAGAAAGTGCAGATGTTGAACAGATTTTAAAAAAAGACCGGAACATATTATCATGGTGGAGCAGGATCTTCCGATAAGTCTGAGTGGGGAAGCCGTTCCAGAAGAAATCGTTGTACATCGTTCAAAATTCGTGGAAATTCTGACAAATGAGAAAATAACTGGATGGGATTTGATGTGATTACAGCGATACCGGGCAGAAAGATGGTAATCGCGCTGAGTTCCACGGAAAGCTCATATGGAAGCTATGAGCAGGAACTATATAAGCTTGCTCGTAAATTCCAGAAAAACTGCAGGAAGAGACTAACTCAAGTTTTACTTTTATATTGTGCAGGGTAGAATCAGTCTTTATGAATTTAAGCGATTTTATGACGAGAACAAGAATGTATTTCTGGAAAAGTATCTGGAAGGAGTGGGAGAAATCCGTAAATTGACTGCTCTCGGTACAGGAACTGGGAAAAGAACAGATTGTTGTCAGCTCGAAGAAAAAATCTTTCCATGGAGAATATGCTGAAAGAGCCGGATTCCCAGATTCGTGTTCAGATGCTCCATGAAATTTCTGAGCATTGCGAGAACAGATGGAGTAGAGCCGTTTATAAACACAGCTCAGGCTGGCTATACAGTATTGAAGCATGCCTATGAAAAAGAATGAGACCGAAAAAAGAAATTTCCAGATTGCCTCCTGCTGGAAAGAATGGCTGGATGCAGATAGAATTACTGTCTGGTTGGAAAAACAGGTAAACCATTACCATGAGTATATGACCAGAGAAGTGAATGGTTATTCCCGGGTGATTTCCGATGCTGTGGAATATATTTGCAGATCCTTTCGGAATCCGGTTTGTCTCTTAATGATGTGGCTGCCTATGTACACTTAAGTCCTGGTTATTTGAGCGGTGAGTTCAAAAGGAAACTGGTGTTACTTTTAAAAAGCTACCTGACCGATATAAGAATCGAAGCAGCTAAGCAAATGATGGAAGATGGAAACTATAAGATATATGAGATATGCTCTGCTGTAGGTTAGAATTCAAGTCAGTATTTCAGTCAGGCTTTTGACAAAAAAAACCGGTATGTTCCCAACGGAATATTCCAAAAAAAGGGGAAGAAAAAACGAAAAAATAAATGTAAAACATCTTTCAGAAAACGTTTGATGGTGAGTATACTTTACTGGCGGACTGATTTCTTTTATCATAGCCATCGGAATTTCCTTTGTTTTTCTTTCCTGTATTTAAGAAAATGAAGTGCAGATATCTGAGAATACCACTGCTTCTTTTGTTGCAGCATGTAGAAAATACATTGTCGCTTGTAGAAAATTACATGGAAAATGTTGCAGCAACTGTGGAACAGAACAATGATATTCAGACATATTTAAGAAATCCGGATACGAAGAATAAGACAAGGGCATCGGTTAGACTGAACAATTTTACAAGTTATATGGGCATGATCCGTGGAATAGCTATTATCGGTCAAAATGCTCCTGCTATTGATTCGATGACCAATATTGTTCAGAAGACCCGAATGTGTTGGATTCGGAGAATTTTTCTAATATGATGAGTACTGGTTTCGGCTGTTCTTTATTCTCCTGTGTACCAGGTTACCGTAGGTTCCAATTCTTATTGCACAGTGGCATATGCCAGAAACTATTACCTCGAATAACCAGTGGTGCACGATTATCATGTTTGTAAATCTGAATAATACTTTTTGAAAGACATACGCGGCCTGGCGGGAAGCAGCCTGGATGCATGGTATCTGGTTGACAGTACAGGAAATACTTTTTATGAGTATGGTTCGGAAGAAGACATTGTAGATGCCCGGGAGGCGTTGGTGCAGAATGACGACAAGAAGAATGACAGCAAAAAATAAGCGGAAAGCTTTGACTGGTGATATTGTTTTCCACGACAAATCTGCTACCTGTGGGTACGAAGTGGTTTCTATTGTGAATAAAGAATCTATTTGGATGGTGCTTTTTCCCATATATTGCAGGTCTTTTTGGAACTCTTGCTATTTTCCTACTCCTGGTATTGTTCATGAACTATAGAAATGTAAATACATTAATAAACCCTGTTCTGGTCCTGTCTCAACACATGCTTATGGCGGCGAAAGGAAATCTGGACTGCAAAGTGGAGTCTGACAGGGAAGATGAGATTGGTCAGTTGGAATCCTCTTTTAATAAAATGATTGATGATTTGAAACACAGCATAGAAGTAATTGGGGAAAAAAAGCAAAAAGAACAGCAAATCAGGGTTCAGCCTTCTGGTAAGCCAGATCGATCCTCATTTTTTATCTACAATACCATTAACAGCATTAATTATCTTGCGCGAAAAAACGCTGCGAAGATATTGTAAAAAGTAAATTCAGCGTTGATTGCGATACTGAAAGACCGCCTGCGCGTAAATGATATCCAGATTACAGATTCCGTTGCAAACGAGATGAAAATTGTAAATCAGTACATCGTTATAGAGAAATTTATGTATGATGGGGAATCTGGAAGTAGAATGGGATATTGCGCCGGAATTGATGGAAGAGCAGATTCCTAAGAATATGATTCAGCCGTTGGTGGAGAACTCTTTGTTCCATGGACTGATCGATGAGGAAAGCGGAGAATTTTGCGGAAAAATCATAATCACCGTTTTCAGGAATGAGGAGAAAAATCTTGTTTTGTCCGTGGAAGACAATGGAGGAGGAAATGGATGCGGAAAAAATTGGTTGAGATCAATAGTATGAAATTTAATCCTGAGGACAGGGGAAAGAAGATTGGCTTGTCAAATATAAGGGGAAGACTTTATTATCTATACGGAAATACGAATTGCATGAAAATTGAAAGTGAAATGGGAAAAGGAACTAAGATTCTGATAGAGTTTGGTGAGAATTAAAGACTGTTTGAAAATGCTGGAGATAATCAGAAACGATGCTGTTGTACATGGCGCTAATAAGCTGTGTAACAGCGTTTTTTTGTGCAAAAAGAATAAATGAAAATTAAGAAATAGAATAAAAAACAATAAAAAAGACGGAAAAATCTAACAAAATATGAAAAAAAAAATCATCTTTATTGCACAAAACCCACGGATTATAATAATAATGCCAGAAATCAAGGGAACACAAAGAATTGCAAGATATGCGGGTGAAGACATGGCTGAGCAGGAAAAATATTTGTTCCGGCAGAAAAGATATGCAAATCATTTGGAACAGTACATGCATTGAAAGAGTTTGATATCACCATAAAGGCCGGAGAAATCAGAGGACTGGTTGGTGAGAATGGATCTGGAAAATCAACTTTTTCATCAATTGTAGCCGGAATTCAGAAACATGATAGTGGAAAAATGTACCTGGATGGACAACCATATGAGCCAACAGGAACTGTAGATGCGATTAATCACGGGAGTCAGTATGGTAGTACAGGAACAGGGAACCATTTCCAAAATATCAGTAGCCGCAAATATTTTTTTTGGTAAAGAAGAGAAGTTTGCAAAAAGGCGGTGTACTTAATGTCAAAGAGATGAATCGGGAAGCTGCCAAGGCGCTTCAAAAATATTTACGTAGATAATATCAAGCCGGAAATGATGATCGATCAGCTTTCCTTTGAAGACCGAAAGCTGGTGGAACTGGCAAGAGCCTTATACACATCTCCAAAAATCTGGATCATTGATGAGACAACGACTGCATTATCCGTTGCAGGACGTGAGTTGCTTTACAAATTGATGAAAGAAAAAAGAGATGAGGGAAAAGCCATTTTGTTTATTTCTCATGATATTGAAGAAATCATGGATAAATGTGATTCTCTTTACGGTATTGCGAGATGGCTTATTTATAGCAAATTTACAGAAAGAAGAATTCAATGCAGATAAAATCAGACAGCTGCTTATCGGAAGAGAGTTATCGACATTATTACAGAGATGACACAGTAGAGATTAGCAAACAGGTTGTATTAGAAGCCAAAAAATGTAATTGCAGGATCTGTACAAAAACCTGACGCTTCAATTACATAAAGGAGAAATCCTCGGAATTGAGGACTAAGCGACTGTGGTATGCATGATGTAGAAAAGTTCTGTTTTGGACTTTTTGAAGCCAGAGACTGGAGAAGTTCTAAAAGATCAGAAAGAACCTGTAAAAAGTGCTTCCTGGGCTGTTAGACATGGAATTGGTTATGTATCCAAGAACAGAGATCAGGAATCTTTAAATGCTTATCAGTAGTATTGCAGATAATATCTGTCTTCCATCGCTGAAAGACCTTTACACCTTTTGGCCCGATTTCCGATAGAAAGCAGAAACAGCTGGCAGAGAAGTGGTCAGAGAGAATGGAAGTAAAAGCTGATTCTGTAAAAGTATTTTGTAACACCTTAAGCGGTGGAAATAAACAGAAAGTGGTTCTGGCAAATGGCTGGGAAAAGGTTCTGACATTATGATTCTTGACTGTCCTACCAGGGAATTGATGTAGGAACAAAAAGCTGCAATCTATCAGCTGATCATGCAGATGAAGGAAGAGGGAAAGTCGATTCTGCTGGATTTCAGAGGAATTACAGGAACTGATCGGTATGTCGGATCGAATTGTTCTTCTAAGAGACGGAGTTGTTTCGTGAATTTCTTCGAAATGAAGGTCTGACAGAAGCGAAGTTAATACAGAAAATGATTTAAGGGGGTGAGCAGGATGGAAAACAGCAAAGCGTCAGAGACTCCAAAAACAAACATAAAAGAATTGTTGGTAAACAATTTCGCATTCCTGGTCTGATATTAGTTCTTGTATTATTTGAGATACTGACAGGCGGAAAAACTTTTGGGACAGCGAAACCTGATGAACATTTTTTAATAACTTTTTCAGCATTGCCTTATGTTCCATGATGTATACTTTTGTTATGGCTCTTGGTGAACTGGATCTTTCTGTGGGAGCTATTGTGGGATTTTCCGCAGCAATGGGAGCTTTTTCCCGCAACCATCAGTCCAGCACTGATTTTACCGGTGGCACTTACCGGAACCGGAATCGGACTGCTAAGCGGTTTCGCCACAGCTTATCTGAGAGTGGAATCTTTCATTGGAACATTGGCGATTTCCTTTATTTTGGGGACGGACAACGTATTTCCTTAATGGCTCCGTGGGAATCCCGATTTCCATGCGAGTGTTTGATGAAGACTGGTAAAGATTCTTACAATGATAATTGTTCTTGTTGTATCGGAACATTGTTTCAGAAATGTGCATTCGGAAAGAACTGCCGGGCGGTTGGAGCTTCCAGGGAAGCGGCAAGACAATCTGAGTTGATGTGGAAAAACAAGGATGCTTTCCTTGATGCTAGTCGGTCTGATTTGTGGTCTGGTTGGATTTTTTACTTTGGTAAGAGCCTGCACAGCTTCATCGAAAACTGGAAATGCATTTGAGTTTGATGTACTTCTAATGTATTGTTTGGTGGAATGCCTCTCCGGCGGCTGGAATGTAAAGTTCCGTGCAGCAATTATTGGAAGTGTGGCAATGGCATTGTTAAAGAGGAATGTCCCTTTGGGAATTGACGGATTGACACAACAGGTGGTACAGGGAATTCTTCTTGTGGTAGTAGTAGCAATTTTTTTGACCGCAGAAGTGTGGCGGTAATCAAGGCAAGCAGATTATGAACTTGTAACTATGAGCATTTGCTCAAAAAAATAAAACTATATAATTTTCAAGGAGGAAAGAAACATGAAATTAAGAAGACTTATGGCAATCGGGATGACAGTAGCACTGACCGCAACAATGTTCTCTGGCGTGAGCGTATATGCAGAGAACTCCGATCCGGAACCGTTCAAAATCGGATTTCCGTGGATACTGCAAATACAGACCCAACCTGGATTTCCATTTACAACAACGTAAAAGCTGCGGTAGAATCTGCAGGTGGCGAGCTGGTAAATGTAGTAACTGATAACTCCGCAGACGGACTGATCGATAATATCAGTGAGCTGATCAGCCGTGATGTTGATGGTATTCTTTTTCATGCCGGCTTCCGATTCCATGCTTCCTGCAGTTGATGCAATGTGTGCAGATGCTGGTGTTTACTGGGGCACAATGTTCCGTACGATCAGCGATGACGACATCCGCGAAGCTATGTATGATTCAGAATGGTTCGCTGGCGGCTGCAATGAGGATGATGAGACTTGTGCTTCTAACATTGTAAAATCAATGGCAGACATGGGTGACAGATTTAGGTGTTATCAATATTGCAAAAGGTGATACTTCTTCCGATCTTCGTGATAAAGGTGCTGCTGAAGGTGCAGAAGAAGCTGGCGTAAATATTTTTGAACACAACTTATGATATTACTGTAACAACAGATATGACAAAGACTATTGAGAGTTATATTGCAGCATATCCGGAAATGAATGGTATTCTGGTACGTTGGAACATACTGCGGCGGTGCAATTCCTACAATTGAAAAAGCCCTTGCAGACCATGGTAAAAGCTGGCGATATCAAAGTCGGACGTATTGATTTCGAGACAACTTGGCGATTACCTTTGAAAGAGGGTACTTTCCATGTATCTTACGGTGGACAGCAGCAGATTGACCCGCTTGTATCAGCAGTTATTCTTGTAAACAAAGTAATCGGTACTCCTATCGTTGAAGACGGACCTACCAACATTATCACACCATATCTTGAACTTACAACAGCAGATGAAGCTGATCAGTTCAACGAGTATTTCCTTGGCGACGAGCCGGTTTTACACATCAGACGAAATTAAAGAAAAAATGATCAAATTCTACAATGCTGATATTGATATGGACTACATGAACGATCTGATTTCTACCTTCTCTATTGCTGGATGTAGTTGAGCGTCACAGCAAATAAGCAGTTGTAAATGCAATTGCAAAATAAGGAGATGAAACCAATATGAAACGATTTTTTGATAAATACACTGAAAGTAATCATGCTGCCTGTAATCGTTTATCTGATCTTCTTGGTTATTTGCTTTGAAAGGTTCAGTAACTGGAATTGTATTTATACAATTTTTATTCAGACAATTATACCTACTATCACAGCATATGCCATTGCTTATGGTAATATCTGTGGAGTATTCGATTTCACCATTGGCTCACGTCTGGTCATCAGCGGTGTTATCGGCGGTCTTCTTGCAGCCCAGTATGGGTTTGCAGGAATGATCCTTGGTGCAATTATCAGTGCCATTGTTGTCGGTATTAGTACAGGTGTTTTGAACTGGTGGTTAAAAATTCCGTCACTTGTATTGACAATGGGTCTGGCAATGGTGTTTGAAATCATTGGTTCAAAACTTGCAGGACATTACGGATTTGTACAAATTGATAATAAATGCAATTTTTGGTTCTTCTCCCAAATCTTGTTATTATCTTCCCTGCTATCAGCTGTTTTGTTTTACTTTGTATTTAATCATACTGTATTCAGTTTCCATATGAGAGCTGTAGGAAGTAATGAAGCCGTTGCGAAAACTCCGGTATCAAAACAGATCTGGTAAAATGCAAATCATTCGTATATGGAGTGTATTTATCGGAATCGCTGCAATTCTTACACTAAGTCAGTCTGGCTCTGTTGGGGGCACAGACGAGTCTTGGGGAAAGTGTAACAATTATGTTTAAACCGTTGATCAGCGTTCTGTTGGCATTGGTATTACAGCGGATCTGTGATCTGACGATTGGAATATTTATCGCACAGTTTACATTAAATATTATTTTATCGGTTTGATCGCAGTAGGGCTTCCGGATACATTCCAGAATGTTGTACTTGGATTCTTCCTTCTGGTTGTAATGATTTTGTTTGAGAATTCGGGAAGAATAGAAGAACTCAAGGAAAAAAGAGCAGCCAGACAAAAAGGCTATGAGTGCTTCATAAATGCTTGAAAGGAGTCATAAAAATGAAATATCCAGTTATAACACCAGAGGAGCGCAGACAGCGTCTGGAACCTCCCCGAAAAAAATCCACGTTGTCATTGATTCAGATACATATAATGAAGTTGATGATCAGTTTGCAATTTCATATGCAATGCTTTCACCAGAAAAAATACAGATGGAAGCAATCTATGCAGCCCCTTTTCCTCAGATTTCTTTGCTCGGTTTGATGCAGACCGATGGTGTGGCAATTCCTATGACCGGAAATCTTAAGGAAGGTCTTGAATTGAGTTACCAGGAAATCCTGAAGCTGTTAGGTCTTCTTGGAAGAGAGGATTTTAAAGACAGAGTATTCCGCGGATCTGAGAGGTACATGACGGTGAAAGATCAGCCCGTGGACAGTGATGCTGCCAGGGATCTGGTGAAAAGAGTTCATGAATGTGAAGATGTACTTTATGTCATTGCCAATTGGCGAGATTACAAACGTTGCTTCCGCTATTTTTTTGATGGATCCCGAAATCATCAAAGAAAATGGTTGTTGTATGGTTGTCTGGACAGCCGTTGTACTGGCCGCATGCAATTGAGTTTAACCTTGACAGGACGTGCTGGCTTCTCAGGTAATTCTGGATAGCGGCGTTCCGCTGGTGCTAGTACCGTGTATGTCTGTTGCTTCTTATCTTTCTGTTACCGGTCCAGAGCTGGAATATCATATTAAAGGGTTGAATGAAAAAAGTAACTTCCACCATACATTGACACAGGTAAAATAAGACTTTTTTGCAGGACTAACGTCCATATAGTTCTGGATTATTCGTAAAAATTAACATATAATAAGGGGCAGAAAAACAAAAAGCTTTTTCTGGAAGATGGGCATGATTTTTGGACCACTGAAAGTACTTTTGAAAAAGTAACTTCCACCGGCCTGATTATGAAACCAACACCGGAAATGGATCTTGCAGTTACTTTTTCAAAGAGTGATGGCTTAAGGATCACCTGGTTGGCGGGAATCCTTTCCAGCTGGCAGAGGTCCAGCAGTTTTCTGTCTATCAGCAACAGAGCCAGTTCAAACGGGGGTGCAGCCGTTTAAACTGGCTCTTGCTACGCTATTGATAATGGTTGGTGATCAGGAGTTACCTGCTCCTGGTCCAAAAGCCTGCGAATGTCGTACCTTTGGGGATAATATAACGGATGAATTCATGATTTTTTTCCAGACGTCCTTTCTGCCAGGAAGCCATGGGATCGCAGTAAAAGACACGGGATAGAAGTTCACCTGCAGGCCGTTCAAAAAATAGCTGGATCTTTGAATGAGGCACCATTGTCTGTAAGAATGACCGGAAAGAGTTTTCGATATAGATCAGCTCCCAGATGGGTATATATTCGCTGAAACACATCTTCTACGTTGTCCTTCCTGTCGGCATCCATAAGAAAAATAAGCATAAGGCTACAATTACGGAAAAAGCATGGTCAACAGTACTTTTTTTCTGATTTTCCCCCGGCACCTTCCACCACATCTAATTCCACCACATTTGTATCTGGAAACTTTTTCCAGATATCTCTCAAAAAATCGATAGGATCTGTCTTTTTCTATATCCAGTGTTGTCGGGTTCTCTGCGGACCTTCCGACGTTTTTGTAGCGGACCTTCCGGGGAAGGTCGAGGTTGATTGCAGTGAAATATCCCTGGTCTATATAGTTGTAGAGGGTCCTTATAGAACAGGGGACAGATTCCCTCGATTAGATGCAAAGATATGGGACAAAGGCTGTCCCTGCAGAAGCAGAGGGGAAACCAGACGGTCCAGCTGTTCCAGGGACTCAAGGGAGTCTGGTTAATTCCAGACCGTGAAGAAGATTTTGTTTCACTGTAAATATCGTTGGCGTAATTGGCCCTGTAGAAATAGAAGTCGTGGGAACAGTTGCGTATCTGAGGACAGTCATTACACATAGGGGGGCTTTTTTTAACTTTTCGCAGAGTCTGGGAGTAAAAAGTCGGGGACAATACATGGAACAGCGCTTAGGGCGGCATTTCCAGCATAAGGAATTACAAGTCTGATTCCCGCAGATATGCTGCTTTTTCACAGTTCTGAAAATGCTCGCATTCTGAGCGCTTTCGCTGGGTTTCGTTTTGAAAATGAGGAACCCGGAAAAGGTGACGCCGAATCTCCTTGGAAATAGTAGAAGAATCCTTGTTGATTCTGCAGGCAATCTGCGTGAAATTTTTCCCCACGGCTGATACCATGTTCAATGGCAGCACGATCAGCAAGGGGTAAGGTGTTTTTTGTTTCCAGTAGCTTTAGTAGACATAAATGAATCCTCCTATACAATAAAAATATCCCATTTCCGGTAGTTGGAGGATATGACCAGGGAGGAGCCCTGGTATTTCTTATAGAATAAACGATTGCAAGACTAACTTCCACCCCCAGTTTCTAATGTAGAACAAAACAGACTAAAGGTGGAAGTTAGTTTTTCATTTAAGGCAAATTCAACAAAATCTTCGAAAATTAGCACTCACCTCTTGACAGTGCTAATAATGCGTGTTATATTACATACAGAACAAAGGAAGAGAGAAAAAAGAAAAAGGTATTCCAGATGTTTTAACAAGAACTAGAAATGATAATACAAAGACTGGATCGTGAAGATCTAGGGATTTTTGAAAGGAGATATGACTTATGATGTTACCTAGTATTTTTGGAGAAGATTTATTTGATGATTTCTTTACACCATTCTATTATGATGACAAAGATGAGAAAGAAAATCACAGAAAAGAAGCTGTACGGAAGAAAGAGCACAGAATTGATCGAAGACAGATATTAAGGAAAAACCGGAAAGGTTATGAACTGATTGTTGATGTTCTGGCTTCAAGAAAGATGAAGTCAAAGTTGCATTGAAAGATGGTTACTTAACTGTCAGTGCAGCAAAAGGTCTGGATGAAGACGATGAAGATAAGAAGGGACACTACATCAGACGTGAACGTTACGCAGGAGCCTGCGAGCGAAGCTTTTTGGTAGGCGAAGAAGTGACTCGGGGAAGACATTAAAGGTGAATACAAACATGGTATCCTCGAAACTCTTTGTCCCGAAGAAAGAAGCAAAAAGTCCAAGCTTCCAATGATCCGAAATATAAACCATTGAATGATAATGATAACATCTGATTGATAAAAAGCCGTGGTGTTGCCCGAAGATTTCGGCAGTACCCTTAAATATAATTGTAGTAACAGTCGAAAGACTTGAATATAGATTTGTTTGTCATGAAAAAGGAGAGATGACTTATGTTAATGCCTAGTATTTTGGAGAAACTTATTTGATGATGATTGATGAACTTCCCATTTAACGATGAGTTTTAGCAAGAAGCGCTAAGAATCCGCTTTATGGTAACATGCGCAGAACATGATGAAAACGGATATCCGTGAAAACAGACGGCTATGAACTGGATGTTGTGATCTCCCGATTTAAGAAAGCATTTGATTCAGTACAGCTGAAAGATGGTTGGCTCCGGTACTTTCGCTGCAAAGGGACTGATAAAGATGAAAAAGATAAAGAAGGTAATTATCGTGAACGCCATGCGGGCAGCATGTGCCGAAGCTATGGCGCGATGCAGTAAGCGAAGAAGCACATTCATGCAAAAATATGAAGATGGTATTCTGAAACTGTCCGTGCCAAAGAAAGCAATTCGAGAAAATAGAAAAAGATGTTATATTGCCATTGAACTGCTCCCCGTCAAGTAGACAATTGAAAAAATATAAATTTTTCCTGCCAGCAGAAATTTATCTGCTGGCAGTTTTTATGCAGCTTGCAAGTAAATTTCATGTTTTTCCATTGGTGTCAAAATTCCAAGATTCCTTTGCAAACGTTTGTTGTTGTAGTAATCTATATAATCTTCGATCATTTTTACGAGAGTACTTCTATCAGTGAATCGTTTTCTATAGTATCGCTCTCTCTTCAGAATTCCCCAAAACCCTTCCATTGGTCCATTGTCGATACATTTAGCAACTCGCGACATGCTTTGTATTATTCCAGCATTTACAAGTTTTGTATGAAATGTCCTGTTCGTATATTGGAATCCCCTGTCACTGTGAAACAGTGGCTGCACACCAGGATTTCTAAGTAAAGCATTGTCTACCGTATCAAACACCAAAGCATTGTTGTTCTTATCACGAATAACATACGAAACAATCCGTCTATCATATAGATCCAGTATTGCACTTAGATAAACTTTATGCTTTTCCACCCCAATATAATAATGGAACTCTGTCACATCAGTGAGCCATTTTTCATTTGGTGCTTTGGCAGTGAACTCCCGATTAAGTATATTTTCCGCTATATACTGAGGGCTTGCAGCCTGTCTTGTGCATCCGTTGTTAGAATACTTGACAGTTGATTTTATATTAAGTTTACGGCAAATGCGTAGCACACGTTTATCGTTTACATCAATACCATGATATCGTTCCAGATCATCTCTGATCCTTCGATAGCCTTTATCCGGTGAGTCTGTATGAATCTTTTCTATCTCGTCAGCAATAAGCCTATTCTTTTGCTCACTTTTAGAAATTTCTCTGTGTAGCCATTTATAATAAGCTGCTCTAGAAATATTACCAAGTTTACAAAGTGCAACAACTGAATAATTATGATCTTCATGTTCTTCTTTGATTGCCTGATATATATGTTCATGACGGACCAGGCTTAGCCCCGCCTCCTCTCTATTTCTTCGAGTTTTTTTAAAAAAGATGCCTCCATTTCGGCACGTTCTTTCTCTGCTTTTAAAATTTTAACTTCAGCACGCAGCTTTTCTAATTCACTCATCTCATCGGGACGTTTTCGTTTGCCACGGTTATCTCTTAAAGCTTCCGCTCCACCAGCTTCATATTTGACTATATAATTGCGAGCCTGTTGATAGGACACCTGATATTGTTCTGCTGTTTGGGCATAATTACGATCATGTGCGATACAATACTGTACTATTTCAACTCGTTCTTCAAAAGTGGTTTTTCTTCCTTTGGTCATGACAATGCTTCCTCCTGTTCCAGAAGATTTTAATTCTTCATGACCATTATACTTCTTTATCCAAGTTTGTAACTTACCTTTTGAACGGATCCCGTATTTTTTGCAAATATCATCTTGAGAACCACAGCCTGCTAAATAATCTAAGACTGCTTGTTGTTTCAATTCTTTGGAATATTTTTTATTCCCTTTCAATGTGAATGCATTTGCTCCCATAGATTCATAGTTTCGAATCCATTGTTGGACAGATGCAAAACTTACATCAAACATATCGGCAATTCGCCGTTGGCTTTCTTTTCCATCCAGATATAGATTTACAGCATATATCTTATCCTCAACAGATACTTTTCTTTTAGACATAAAATATGCTCCCTCCTAAGTGACAAGTTTTTATTATTTCACTTGTCTACCTAGAAGGAGCATATCACATTGAAGGTTAAGGAAATCTCCTTAAATCAATGATTAAGAAATGGGCAGCATCTTTGTTTTAAGTATGAACATTTCCTTTCATTCTGTTTCTACAAGAAGTTAAAGAACTTTAATAAACCTTTCTGAAAAGGTTCGTTTTCGTGATTTACTTTGACCTGTCAAAATCGGGCAGTTTGTTTGAGTGAAATAAATGCCGCCCTGTCCTTCCTTGCCCCAATCTTATAATGGCTTGTTTATGTTATACCCGATCGCCAGCAAGATACTCTGGGCAGTTATTTGCTTTCCTTCGATATAAATATCGCTCCATTCCATATACAAAAAGTTCTTTTTAATTCTATTACTATCTGTTCGTTCTCCATTTTCACCCTACTCTCTTTACTCAGTTTCAGCCTGCTCTTTGTTCTGTGTCTTCTGGGGAAGTACTTTGCCTCCTTAGAACAGCTCTGTGAGCGCTTCGGCATTTCACAAAACCTGTTTTACAAATGGCTTAAACTCAGGAACTCTACAGACGGCGCTGGCTTGGTGTTCTGGATGACTCCGAGACTCAGCATAGTTACATTATAACGTAACGGAGAGAAAGATGGTTGTCGTTAGCTTCATCTTTTTTTTTTCTTTTTATGATAAAAATTTGGGGGAGGGTGTGACTCGACATGAGTCACACCCTCCCTCTAGAACTGTCCCCGACAGCCCCTCGATTTCATTCTAAGCAGCATTTTTTTTTAAATCAAGGCTTAATTGTCCTGCCTGCTCCCATGTTTTTGTTGGTATTCCGCAATCATGCAAAGCATCTTCATACCGTACTCCATTATTTTTTTTTAAGTTCATGCAAATATTATAGTGATTTGGATGTGTAACAAGCATCCTTTTGAAAGCGGTTTTGGTTCAGCCTCTAAATGTGCGCCGAAGCCACAGAACATACAACCAGTTCTTTGTTCACCAGTTGTATAGTACTGTCCAAACTCATCCTGCCAGATATCTCCGTATGCAGAACTGATTTCAATATCATGTTCCACAATATAACGTAACACATCTGGCCTTGTCCAGGGGACCAAGTGGCTGACTTTTTATAGTAGATCCAGTATAAACATTGCATCCTGTTTTAGCGTACAAATGTCCTCTTACAAAGCTTTCATCTTGCGTAATTCCAATATAAGGCTTCCTGCCAGTTTCTCTTTCGTATCTGGCAAATGGTTCCTTTTTCAAAATAATACAGCATTTTTTCACTTATCTCATATTCCGTAGCAAGAAAAAATCGCCATTTCTTAGCTAATACGCCAAATTTCCCACGCTCATCCCCATATAGCAAATAGTTACGATAACGGTCACTCAAATTACCATGACGAAGTTTACGTACTTTGAGCGCAGTCTCCTTTGATATAAGAGGAAAACCAAATTGATCCACAACTTCCGAAAAATAAGCCCGTTTCCCAGACTTCCATTTAGGATAAATTTCTACATAGTTACCACTTGCCTTACGTGCGTGCCGTACAATTTCTGGGAATTCCAGGCCTGTGTTCGAAAATACAGCTGGTATCTCATCCCCTAATACTTTTTCGTATCATATATAAAAGCGCTGTGCTATCCACCCCCACCAGAATAACTTAGATATACCTCTCCATACCAGTTTTCATACCATTCACGTATTCTCGCTTCTGCAAGCTTCACTTTTTATTTCATAGGGCAGGTATTTCCGCTGACTAAATTGCCACTCATTTAATTTCAATTCATCCTCGAAGAATGTACATTTATTCAGCTCCATTAACCTACGGATATTGAAAGAAAAAATATCCGTAGGTTCGTCCCTATGCAGCCAGTGCTACAACACCAGTGCCCTCCTCATAGAAATTAATACAGTAGCAAACTGTATCTGTCTCAAACTTTACATCGTTCATCATTCTGCTCCAATACTCGCATGTTTTTCCAGTTGAACGCCACAATCCATTCTGACAGTAGTGAGCTTTCTGTCCTTTTTTTCAATGGCTGCATCACAGATCCATATAATACTATCATGGGCTTAAATTTCATTCGCTTTCCTCCTTTCTGATAATTTTTCAACTAAGCCACCTCCTTTTTTTGCGCACAAAAAAGCACAGAACCGACATTCATTCTTCAAATAAATCAATGTCTTTCTATGCTTTTATTTGTACATATGATTGGTTAAAATTTTCTCCAGGCCATAAGCCTTGAACAAAATATCTGTTTCTGAATCCAGAAACAAAAAATGATTACATATTTATAATATCTATATATAGTTATTTTGTCAACCATATAATACAATATATTGTATTATTATATTTATTAATATGGGAACTTCACAACACATATAATCAAACGGTATACAAAACTCCTCATATAAATCTTGATCAAATCGACTGTTTACGTTTGCATATTTATATAATAAAGGGATTATATAATTCTAATATCTGAACCATCGCAGTATCATCCATCGTTTTTTTTGCCCTGTTAAGAAGTTCACTAAATCCTCATATTTTATTTTTCTCCTATGATTTTTCTTAGTTTTGTAAGTGTATTGAAATATATATCTTTAGCATGTAACTCACTGATTTCTACAAGTTCCCCAATTTCACGAAAAAAGTTTTACTTCCAATACACCGCAATACTAATATCTCAATCTGAAGTGTATTTAAAGCAGAAATGGCAGAATAGAGCGTGGATCCTCAATACTATTTAATACGTCTCTTGCATGAAATTCTTTCACCATCTTCGATTTTATAATCTATACAGACATTTCAATAACATACGTTTCATTGGAGAGTTCGTTCATCATCAGATAGGACCCCATCGCTCGACGGAAAGAGAGCGAGGGTACCACTGCTGGTCAAGCGTTCGCTGAAGTCGGTGATACCGGCACGCTTTATCTCAAGTTGGCAGATAAATCGATACCGGAGACGGAGTGTTCTTCGTCGCTGGATGAAAAATTCGTTGTCATCACCGGGTTCAACTGTGAGTTTCTGGTCATATCGCGTCACCTTTTCGCTTGCATAGGCACCGGTGGCGATGATTCCTCCCCATAAGCGAGAACTGTGAGAAGTCTTTCTTTATCATATATATTGTTTTATTTTATAAGTAATATATTATCGTGAAATTAATATTTTATATAACGCTGGTACTGTATTCCCTTTATTCCGGCACATAGATAATCTCCATTTTCAAGCTGATAGGCAACCTCCCACTTTCTTTCCTCTTTTTACTGGAGGCCTTTTGTCTTGGAGCGTATTTTGGATTTCCTGCCCTTTCTTTGGTAATGATTTTCATTTTTTCCTTCCGATTCTTCACCATGGTGAAGTCTTTTTTGTAGGAAACATCTCCGTCATATTGAAGTGGAGACGACCACCACTGGCGCCGGCAAAGAATCATCGCTATGTCAAAAGATTGGCTACCGTACCATGGGGTTTGGAGTCCGAATCGCTGTGCAGTAATTGCTTTTCATTTTCAGTTGTATCGTTAGTCCGTTATTCTCGGCTGCTTATGTTTATCACTTTGTACAGATAAGCAATACGTAACTGAACGAAGTACAATTTGA
>VOFK01004124.1_pt1 | contig 40496 bp, 55 predicted proteins | sample 5384121 | NCBI WGS metagenome assembly VOFK01 (sample SAMN12384730, study PRJNA508395) | human gut metagenome | isolation source: healthy gut J | host: Homo sapiens | reverse complement strand
CGCAACCGATAGAAGGCGTGCCGCGATGCGGGCAAACTGTCGATCGAAGGCAAGGAGTATGTCGTCGAGGACAGCGACATCATGCAATCGCCTGTTCAACGTCTGACGCCGCAAACCGGGATCGTAAAAAAAATTAAAAATACAGCTATGGAAAAGACCAGTTCGGGTGCGCTTCGCGCCCAGCCTGAGGCCGCTGCACATCGGCGGCGTCCGTACGGCACTGTATAACCTGTTCGCCCCGCCGGCACAGGGCACGATGATCCTCCGCATCGAGGACACCGACTCGCAGCGGTTCGTACCCGGGCGCCGAGGACTACATCCTCGAATCGCTCAAATGGTGCGGCATCGAGATCGACGAAGGCGGGGCGTCGGAGGCCTCACGCCCCTACCGCCAGAGCGAGCGGCGCGAAATCTACCTCAAATACGCCCACACAACTCGTCGAGGCGGGCTGGGCCTACCGCGCCTTCGACACGGCCGAGGAATTGGACGCCCTGCGCAGGGAGGCCGAGGCGCGGCGAGGCGTTCGCCTATAATATGCGGTGCGCGAAAAGCTGGCCACGTCGCTGGCGCTGCCCGCCGAGGAGTGCAAAGGCGCGCTTCGACCGCGGCGACCAGTGGGTGATCCGCTTCCGATGCCCCGAAAACGAAAACGGTCGCGATGGACGACCTGATCCGCGGACACGTGGAGGTCAACACCTCGACGCTGGACGACAAGGTGCTCTACAAATCGGCCGACGCGCTGCCCACCTACCACCTGGCGAACATCGTCGACGACCGGCTGATGGAGGTGTCGCACGTCATCCGCGGCGAGTGGCTGCCGTCGCTGCCGCTGCACTACCTGTACAAAAGCCTTCGGGTGGACGCACGCAGCCCCGGTTCGCCCACCTGCCCCTGCTGCTCAAACCCACGGGCGGCGGCAAGCTCTCGAAGCGCGACGGCGACAAGATGGGATTCCCGGTATTTCCGCTCTTCTGGACCTCTCCGACGGGTGAGACCGCCCACGGCTACCGCGAGGACGGCTATTTCCCCGAGGCGTTCATCAACATGCTGGCGCTGCTGGGCTGGAACCCCGGCACGGAGCAGGAGATCTTCTCGATGCAGGAGCTGATCGACAGCTTCTCGCTCGACCGCGTCTCTGAACTCGGGCGCCCGATTCCAGCCGACAAGGCCCGGTGTTCAACGCCCCAGTACATGCACCACAAGACCGACGCCCGAACTGGCGTTCTACCAGCCCGTCCTGCGCAGCCACGGCATCGAGGTTTCGGACGCCGTGGCCGGCAAAGCCGCCCCGGGGCATTATGAAGGAGCGCGCGACGTTCACGACTTCGATCTGTGGGGACCTCACGTCGTTCTTCTTCGAGGCTCCCCGGGAGTACGAGGAAAGTGCGCAAGTACTGGAAGGGGGCAGAATCCCGCCATTCTGCGGGAGTTGCGTGACGTGCTGGCGGGAATCGACGACTTCTCGCTGGAGAACACCGAACGCATCGTCCACGCCTGGATCGAGGAGAAGGGCTACGGCATGGGCCAGGTGATGAACACCCTGCGGCTGGCCCTCGTGGGCGCCGGAAAAGGCCCGGGCATGTACGACGTAACGTCGTTCATCGGCAAAGAGGAGACCCTGCGCCGCATCGACAATCTGCTGACCAATCTAAAACCCGCAATAGAGTAAAGTCGCCCTTTTCAAAGGGAGATTCAGAGGATTTTCAACATGAGCCCCGGCGTTAAAAACGCCGTAATATGTTCGATGGGGGTTCATAGACAAAATCGCTCCGATCTAAAAACAACCTAACCCCGTCGAACTTATATTAAAACTATGGTACAAATCGAACAACACGTCTGGGGCATGACCCCGGAGGGCGAGGCAATCATTCGCTACACGCTGCGCAACGACTCGGGAGCCGAAGTGCAGCTCACGAACTACGGCGCGGCGATCGTCTCGGTGAAGATGCCCGACCGCGAGGGCCGCATGGCCGACGTAGTGCTGGGCTACAAGCATCCCGAAGGTTATTTCTTCGACGGCGCCGCCTCGGGCAAGAGCGTGGGCACGCTGCGCCAACCGCATCGCCTTCGGGCAGATGACCGTCGAGGGCAAGGAATACCGGCTGGAAGTCAGCACAACGGTGTGAATCACCTGCACGGCGGCACGAAGAACTTCGCCAACCGCATCTGGGAGAGCCGCGTGGAGACCAACCGCGTGGTGATGTCGCTCGTCTCGGAGGACGGCGACCAAGGCTACCCCGGAGAGCTGTGCGTCGAGGCCGTCTTCGACTTCGACGACGACAATGCGCTGGAGATCACCTACCTCGCACGGACCGACAAGACGACCGTGGTGAACCTCACCAACCATGTCTATTTCAACCTCGCGGGCGAAGGCAGCGGGTCGGTGCTCGACCACGAACTGCGCCTGAACAGCTCGAAGATTCTGGAAATGAACGAACGCCAGATCCCCACGGGCAAGCTTCTGGACGCAGCCGGAACCCCGCAGGATTTTCGGGAATTCCGCTCTTTCCGCCCCGGCATCTCGTCGGAGTTCAACCACATCCGCGACTTCAAGGGCTATGACCATCCCTTCGTCGTCGACGGCTGGAAGCCCAATATTCTGGGCGAGGTCGGCACCCTGCGCGAACCCCGGTCGGGCCGTTCGGTGACGGTGCTCTCGTCGCAGCCCAGCGTGATGATCTACACGGGCAACTGGCTCGCGGGCGGATGCCCCGAAACCAAGTCGGGCGGCCGCTATGCCGACTACGACGGCGTGGCGATGGAGTGCCAGAACTACCCCGACGCCGTGAACCACCCCGAATTCCCCTCGCCGCTGCTCCGCCCCGGCGAAACCTACTGCCAGAAGATCGTTTTCCGCTTCGGAACCTTTGCATAGCAAGCGAAACGCTCGCCATGCAATTCAGAATTCACAATTCAGAATTCACAATTGAACTTCGCAGAGATGAAAATGTCTGCAAGTTAAGAAACTGTACAAGAGACAGTCTCTAAATAATTATGAATTCCGAATTGTGAATTCTGAATTTTTACTTTACCTTTTTGCACCCGATATTTCAAAGGGGTGCCTTACTGTCAGGCTGAGATTATACCCATTGAACCGGGAGACGGTAATGCCGAGACCGGGACGAAGCGTAATCAACAACACATACCCCTTTTCAGTCCATTAACTCAAAAAGTTTAACGATGAAAAGGGATTTTTCTTTCACTTGCGGCCGCCGCGCTCTGCTCGGCCGCACAGCTGCGGGCTGAAGAGAAGCAGCCCGCCAACCAAAAACGCCGGCGATTCGGTCAGAATGTACCGCTTTGCAGGGAGGTCGAGGTGACCGCCACGCGCGCAACCCCGACCACCCCCCGTGGCCTACTCCGACATCCGGCGCGAAGAGATCGCCCGCAACAGCTACGGAACCGACATCCCCACGCTGCTGGCCCCTGACCCCCCTCGATGATCGCCACCAACGAAACGGGCATCGGCATCGGCGGCACGGCCGTGCGCCTGCGCGGCACGGACCCGACGCGTCTCAACGTCACGATCAACGGCGTGGCGATGAACAACCCCGACTCGCACTCGATGTACTGGTACGACACCCCCGACCTCGTCTCGGCCGTGGAAGCATTCGTGCAGCGCGGCGCGGGCATTCGACCAACGGCACGGGAGCGCCTTCGGAGGCGCGATCACGATGTCAACCGACGCCCTGCAAACCGAATTCGGAGGCGACGCATCGCTCTCCTACGGTTCGTACAACACCAACAAGCAGGCCGTGCACCTCTCCGGGCCTGCTGGGCGGCCACTGGACCCTCGACGCACGGCTGACGCACATCGGCTCGGAAGGCTACATCGACCGCGGAGCCACGGACCTCAAATCCTACATGTTCCAGGCCGGCTACTACAACGGCAGCACGATGCTCAAGCGATTTCGTTCGGCGGCAAAGGCCAAAACGGGACTCACCTACACGGGCGCGACGAAAGAGGAGATGCGTCTCAACGGCCGGAGGTTCCACACCGAGGGCATGTACACACCTCGAACGGACCGCACTCCTATTATTATATGAAGGACGGCGAGCGGCAGCGCGCCACGGTAGACTATTACGACGATCAGACGGACAACTACCTGCAAATCAACAACCAGCTGGTGCTCTCCCACCGTTTCAACGAGAAGTGGACCCTCAACGCCACGGGATTCTACACCTATGGCTACGGCTTCTACAAGCAGTACAAGGACGCACGCACGCTCTCCGAATACCTCAATATCCCGACCGACGTCGCTGCCGGAAAGGGAGGCCGACCTCGTCCGCGAGAAGATCATGCGCAACCACCTCGGAGGTCTGAACGCCTCGGCGGCCTACTTCGGTGCGCAACCTCGACCTCGCCTCGGCGGTTCGTACAGCTACTACCCTGCCCCACTGGGGCGTGCTCGACTGCGGACGGACTGGAAGGCAGCCAGATCGGCGGCCGCTGGTACGACAACGACGTGGACAAGCACGACGCCAACCTCTTCGCTCGCGCCAACTGGTCCGTGGCCAAAGGGTTGAGGCTCTTTGCGGACCTCCAGTACCGCTATGTCAGCTATCAGGCCTGGGGCGTCAACGACAACTACGTTTCGGAGGAGGTCGGGATGCAGCCCATCGACGTGGACAAACAGTACCACTTCTTCAATCCCCGCGCCGGCGTGAGCTACACGCTCGCCGAGCGCAACAACTCTACCTCGTTCGCCGTGGCCCAGAAGGAACCCACGCGCAGCGACTTCACCGACCGTTACAAGTTCGCGGCCGACGACACCTACCCCTCGTCGAAAAGCTCCTACGACTGGGGAGCTGGGCTACCAGTTTACACGGCGCCGCGCCTCTCGCTGGGGGTGAATCTCTACTACATGAAGTACAAGGACCAGCTCGTGCCGACGGGCATGGTGAACGACGACAGCAACGCCCTCAACACCAACGTCCCGGACAGCTACCGCCGGGGCGTGGAGCTGTCGGCCTCGTGGCGCGCAACCGGGTGGTTCACCGTGGGGGCCAACGCCACCTTCTCGCAGAACCGCATCGAGAACTACGTCGACGCACTGAAGGATAGCCCCACCTACGGCAAGGAGCTGGGCGACATGACCATCGCCTATTCGCCCGACGTCATCGCCAACGCCTTCCTGAATTTCCACCACCGCGGATTCGAAGCCGTGTTCCACACCCAGCACGTCGGCAAGCAGTATTTCACCAACAACGAGAACGACGCCCTGTCGCTGGACGCCTACTGCGTGACCAACCTCAACCTCGCCTATACGTTCCGCACCCGTTCGGCGCGCAGCGTTCGGCTGGGCCTGCTGATCAACAACCTGTTCAATGCGGAATACGAGAGCAACGGCTACGGGTATTCGTACATGGACACGTGGAGCGGACCCGCGCCCGTACGCATGCGACGAGGCCTACTACTTCCACGCAGGCGCCGCTGAACGTGCTGGCGAACGTCACGGTGAAATTTTTAAAACGCGCGATTTCAACGTCGCTGAAACCGAATTTCAGCCTGAAAAACTAAATAATTGTACTTCGTGCATTGCGAGGCGTCGCAGATGCCGTGGCAATCCGGGCGAAAGTCGTGACCTTACAACGCTTTCCAGCAGATTTCTAATGCCGGACCTTTTTGGGTCCTTCGAATGACAATACGAAATGTTGAAACAATGGACATAAAAACTCCTCCTGCAAATCGCCGGCGTCCTGTTGGGATTGCTCTACCTCTGGCTCGAATACCGCGCCGACATCCGGCTGTGATCGTGGGGCTTGTCATGCCTCTGATCCACGGGGCGCTCTACTACAAATCGGGGCTGTATGCCGACTGCTCGATGCAGGCTTACTACGTGCTGGCGGGGCTGTACGGGTGGCTCGTGTGGCGCAGGAGGCCGAAAAAACGGACGCCGGGCTGACCGGCCCCTGAAGATGCGGAGGGCGCAAAGCGGGCCGCCGCCGCTGCGCACGGCCACGCCCCTGCGGACGGTCCCGGCGCTCGCAGGGTCTACGCCGCGGCGCACATCGGGCTGTACCTGCTGCTGACCCGCTTCACGGACAGCACCGTACCCTTCTGGGACGCGGGGACCACGGCGCTGTCGGCGTGGCTGGATGCTGTCGCGCAAGCTGGTGGAGCAATGGCTCGTGTGGCTGGTCGTGGATCTGGTGACCGTCGGGCTTTTTACTCTTAAGGACCTGCCCTACACCGCGGGGCTTTACGCCCTCTACTCGGCGCTGGCCGTGGCGGGTTACCTCCGATGGCGGCGGCAGGCCCGGACTTAAAAATCCGTTTTACCTGCGAACGCGCGAACATGCGAACAAGGGGGTGTTCGCCCCCTGTTCGCGCGTTCGCCCGTTAAGAACCGGATTTGCATTGCGACTGGCCTTCGGCCCGCTCTCCGCCCGGTTCTGCGCCCGGTTAAGAACCGGGGGTTTCAGGTTGCGAAAGGGGCCATTTTGCACCTCCCCCGCCGCGTTCCGCGGCGAACGATTCCGGCCCGATGCCGGAGCCGTGAAACGAAGGCCCCGGCTAAAAGCGCGAGCGCCGGCGTAGACGCCGGTTTTTAAGAGTGAGAGCGTCGTATCGGATATGATCACTTTCTGCGGCCCATCGCCCCTTAAACCCGCCTTTTAGGCGGGCGCGAAACGTTAGACGGGAAGGCGAAAGGCATCTGCCGGGGAACCTTTTTGCAGAAAAAAGGTACAAAACGCGACGTTGTCGCGGCTTTCTTTCTGTACTTTTGGTGGCAACCGACGCACGCAGCGCGAGCAGAGACCGCTTGCGGGCTATGCCGTGCCAGAAGGAGGAAAACGAGCGTAGCGAAGTTAAAAGCACCAAAACCATCCGCATGTCGCTTTCGCGGGAACAACCTCCAGCCCGCGTTGAGCGGGCGCAGCAAGAACAAAACTATGCAGCCTCCCGCTCCGGGCACGCGGGCTGTCGGTTGTTCTTGTTCCGCTGCAAGCGAGAATGCGGACTTTCTCGCCGCGTTTCGCGGCGAACGACTCGCCAGTCGAAGACTGCGATCAGTACTTTTGCGGAAAAAAAGGTACAAAGAAGTCTTGCGGGCGAAGACCGCGGTTGTCCTCGTTCCGCTGCAAGCGATAATGCGGCGGTTTAAAACCGCTTCCAGGGGCGATGCCGGGATTCTGCGCGAACACGCGACGAGAGCAAGCCGAAGCCGCCAGTCGCAACCTAAATCCCGCGTCTCAAGCGGGTCAGCCAGATGTTGCGGAACTCCACGGGACCGCCCTCGCTCTGAAGCGCGATATACCCGCTGCGGACCGATCCGGTGCACTCGTTCTGCAAAACGCCGTTGACACAGACCGCGATATGATCGCCCACGCAGACGATCTCGGCACAGTTCCATTCGCCTGCGGGCCGCTCGCACTCCCCGCCGCTGCGCGGCTTGATGAAGACCCTTCCGTTGCTCTCCGCCTCGGCGATCTTCGCGCCGCCCAGCCCCAGCAGGTCGCCCGCGCGCCCCGCCTGCAACTGACACTCGACAGCCTCGGGCCAAAGCCGGTCGCCGGCCTGCACGCGCTGGAAAATGCCGCTGTTCGTCGCCTCGCCGATCCAACGCCACTGACGTGAAGCCGGTAATCGTCGTAGGTCTCCTCCGTGCGCATGTACCCGAACGGACTGCCCGCTATGCGGATATTCCCGTTCTGCACGGAGAAGGCATCCCGGGCGTCGCCGACGCCCTCCGGGTCGGTGACGCACACCCATCCGGCGAGGTCCCGGCCGTTGAAAAGTTCGGTCCGCGGTTCGCGGCTTGCACGAACCCGCTGCCAGCGCAAGGGTCAGCGCCGCAAAAAGAAATCGCATTCTCATCGTCATCGTATCGTTTTCGGAGGTTGAAGGTTCATTCCGGCAGCCCGTGCTCTTCGACATGACGCAGAATCTCCTCGCGCAGGCTCCCTGGGCGTGACGCTGCGCCGCACGACCAGCAGGTAGGAGTTGCGTATCTGCTCGCGGATGAAGGCGTCGGGCAGGTCGCCCGCGGTGCGGATGCCGTTCCAGTGCGTCTTGTTGAAATGGTAGGCCGGGCCGATCTCCTCGTACCCGCTCGCGCAGCCGGACCGCCTCGTCGGGGTCGCACTTCACGGCCACCTGCCCGAAATCGTTCATATCCGCGCAGGCATACATCTTGCCCGCCGATCTTGTAGACCAGCGTCGTTTCGTCGAAAGGGGTCGTCTCCTCGGTCAGCGGCAGCGACAGACAGTAGTCGCGGAAACTCAGAACATCCATAACGGGTTCTTTTCCTCAAAGATATGATTTTTTTTGGCACATCTATTGCGTTCCGAAATGAAGTAAAACCAAAATCAAGGTAAAAATGAAAAAAATTCTCCTCTGTGTACTCTCTGCTGGCAATCTTCGCAGCAGGTTTTTTCGGCTGCTCGCAGCAACGGCAATGGAACCACGAACAGCGCAAGGCAATGCGCGAAGCGCTGCGCAGCTACCGCCAGATGGTTTACCTCGACGACCTGAACGACGCCGAGTTCGTGCTCTTCTCCGACGAAGTGGCCGGGCAGCTCGAAAACAGTTATCCCGTCTACATGGAGTTTCGTCCAGATGCAGGGCGTCGACGACACGGTGGACATGGTCGTCGTGACGACGATCGTCGACGAACTGAACGCCGACGCCCGCAACATGCGGCACATCTACCCCTACAACTACCTCGTAGCGCAGGGGGCGTGCTGCCCGCAGGGCTTTGACCACGAGCAGCAGAAAGCCTTTTACAACTGCTTCGCGGCGAAGGTCAATGCGACGTACGCCACGATGGACCAGTTCTTCAACGCCATTCTGGCCGACACGAGCGACATGTCGCAGATCCGCCGGCTGGAGAGCCAGTGTGCGAACGACCTTTTTCAGCTGGGTGGTGACCGAGGTGGACGTGATCGAGACCGTTCCGGCGACCCCGGCGGCCACGGCGCAGACCCCGGCGGCCCCGAAAACCGCTGCCGGACAGCAGACCCCGGCGGCCCCGGCCAAAAATAGCTCGGAACCCGTTCTGACACAATCGGTGCGCCTCGTGAGGGGCGCACCGATTCGTCATGTGCAAGACTGCCCTATTTATCGGCAAACAGCGACCGGGCGATGCCCAGCTCCAGTCCCCCAGTTCGGCCAGCCCGCGCAGGCGGCCCAGACACGAATATCCCGGATTGGTCTTCTTTCTTCAGGTCGTCGATCATCTGGTGGCCGTGGTCCGACGCATCGGGATCGAAATGCGGCGGCGCTGCTGAATCTCCAGCAGGGCCTTCATCACGTCGTACATCGGCACGTCGCCCTCCAAATGGTTGGCCTCGTAGAAGTTGCCCTCGGCATCGCGCTGCGTCGAGCGCAGGTGGACGAAATTCACCCGGTCGCCCTGCCGCAGCATCATTCCCGGCAGGTCGTTCGCGGCCGACACTCCGAACGAACCCGTGCAGAGGCACAGCCCGTTCGAAGGGTTGGGGACCGCCTCGACCAATTTCTGAAAGTCGGATTCGGTGGAGAGAATGCGGGGCAGACCGAGGATCGGGAACGGAGGATCGTCGGGATGGATCGCCAGCACCGCACCCGCCTCGTCGGCCACGGGAGCCACCTCGCGCAGGAACGCCACGAGGTTCGCGCGCAGCGTCTCGGCCGTGACATCCTTGTAACGGTCCAGCTCCCCGCTGGAACTGCTCCAGCGTGAAACTCTCCTCCGAGCCGGGCAGGCCCGCGATCATGTTGCGGGTGATCAAAGCTCTTTTCCGCGCAGCGTCCATCCGCCCGAAGCGGGCTCGGCACGGCGCGCTCGGCCTCGGAATAGTCCTTCTCGCGCCGGGACGCTTCCAGGATATAAGAAGAGATCGAAGGCCACGAACGCCGCACGCTCGAAGCGCAGGGCGCGCGACCCGTCGGGCAGCTCGTAGGCGAGGTTCGTGCGCGTCGATCAGTCAGCACGGGCATAAAGTTGTAAGGTAATTACTTTAACGCCGCATTCGGCCAGATTGCGGACCGACTGTTTGTAATTCTCGATGATATGGCGCTCCAGAAGAAATCGCCCGTGCAGGTCTTGATATGCTCGTGGACGGGGACGCTCTCCGACCGACCAGCGAGGCCCGCGTCGGCGACCGTCTTTCGGCACGTTTTCGATCTCCCCGACGGTCCACCTCGCCGTTGGGAATGTGATGGAGGGCGGTCACGATGTCGAAGTGGCCCCGGCCTGACGGATCCTGGAGGCTTACGGGGTCGTTCGGACCGTAGCCAGCGCCAGGATTGGTGTTTTGCAAATACATGGATGCTTATTGTTTTAGGTTTTCAAATTTTTCACATACGGTGCTTTCTCCGCTGCAAGCGAGAATGCGGCGGTTTAAAACCGCTTCCAGGGGCGATGCCGGGATTCTCCGCGAACAAGCGAACAAGAGATGTTCGCCCCTGTTCACCGCTGTTCGCATGTTCGCGTGTTCGCTTCTTTACCGGCCGAAAAGACGGAATTGCCGCGAACGATCCCGGCCCGATGCCGGAGCCGTGAAACGAAGTCCCGGCTAAAAGTGGCAAGAAACGGGGCCGGTTTGCTTGCAAGCCCGCGAATAGGGCGCCCGTTTCGAACGTTAGACGGGACGAAGGTAGGCGAAGGCATCTGCCGGGGAGTTTTTGGTACTTTTTGCGGTCAAAGTACAAAGTACCCCGCGGGCGAAGACCGCGGTTGTCCTTTTCTCCGCTGCAAAGCGAGAAATGCGGCGGTTTTGCACCTCCTGCACGTTGCCGCTGGCCGCGAACGATCCCGGCCCGATGCCGTGCCCGTCAGACCCCGCCGAAGAGACGGCTCCCGCGGCGGATCAAATCGAGAAAGCGTCGAACCCGCCGTCAACGACGGCAGGGCGCCGTCACGAACGACGAAGCGTCGCTGATCAGGTAGTGGATCGTTACCCACAGCTCCTCCGGCTCGGCGAGCGTCCGGCGGGCGTTGGGCGATGATAAAATCGCACGGTCGGTGTACGAACCGTCGGGGTTGGTGAGCAGCGTGCGGTTCTGGTTCGTCAGCAGGAAGCCCGGGGCTATGGCGTTGACGCGCATTTCGGGGCTGAACTTCATGGCCAGTTCGGCTGCCATGTATTTCGTGTGTTGCCGATGGCGGCCTTCGCGGCGCCGTAGCCCACCACGCGCGTCAGCGGACGCAGGGCCGATTCGGGCAGAAGTTGACGATCACGCCCTTCTTGCGGGCCGTCATCCGGCCTCGCCGAATACCGTCGTCGGGAGCACCGTGCCGAAAAGGTTGAGGTCCACGACCTTGCGGAAAGCTTCGATCTCCAGGTCGAGGAACGACTTGTCGGGAGCGATCGTCGCACCGCCCATGTTGCCGCCCGCGGCGTTCAGGAGGATGTCGATCTGCCCCAGGCCCCGAGAATCGCCTCGCGGTTCGACACGAGCACCTCGCGGTTCAGCACGTCGGTTGCGAAGAAAGAGCGCATCGCCGCCCGCAGCGCGGATTTCGCCGACAAGCGCTTCGCCCGCCTTTTCATCGCGGTTTGAGCACTCAGCGACGGTGCACCCTCCTGCTCTGCGAGGTAAACGCAGCATCGAGCGGCTTCCAGAATCCCGGCCCACCCGTCACGACGACGACACGGCCCCGGATGTCAAAGAGATTTTTCATGTTTTCAGATGATGTTGTTTTTTTAATAATACGGTATATTCTCTTTCAGCAGGATGTCGATGGGCATGTTGTTGACCTTCGACGGAGCGCGGCCCTCGACGAGCCATTCGCACAGGGCCATCACCGCGCGGGCCCTGCGCCTCGGGACGCTGGGCGACGAGCGCCGTCACCACGCCCGCGGAGAGCATCTCCCCGTTGCGGCGGATCACGTCGTAGCCCACCAGCCGCACGCCATCGCGCCGCCGCGCCGCCAGATAGCCCGCAAGGATGTAACACGTCGAATTGAGGTCACGGCCCCGGCAATCGACGGATTTTCGCGGAACATCTCATCCAGCACGCGGCCGTTGCAGGCTTCGTCGTCCAGCCGCAGCGCGGCGTAGTGCAAAGCCGGCCCCGGAAGGCATGCGCTTTCGAGGTAACTGCGGAATCCCGCCTCGCGGTTGCGCCACTGGTTCGAACCGGCGTCGCCCCCGGTGAACGATCCGGCCACGACGATGATCCGCTCCCGGATCGAGGCGGTCGAACAGCAGCCGTGCGGCGACCGCCCCGGCGTCGAACGACGACGTGCCGAAATAGGCCAGCCGGTTGCAGGCGGGAATGTCCGAATCGACGAAGACATAGGGCACCCCCGGGCGTCGAGTTCGCGGTGAACGGCTCGACCATCTCGGCGAAGAGCGTGGCGATCACCGCGCCGTCGAACTCCTCGCGGCGCAGCGTCTCCAGCAGGCTTTCGAACGACGAACGGTCGTACTGGTCGAAAGCAGAAACGGCGGACCGTGACGTTGTAACGCACGGCCTCGGCCTCGGCGCGGACGATCCCGGCGTCGAAGTCGGCCCAGTACTCCCGGGGCGAAACGGGGCATGACCGCGCAGAGCGTGTACCTGCGGCCGGAGGCCAGCGAGCGGGCGATCAGGTTGGGACGACCCGCCGCAGCACCTCATTGATGCGCGCGGGTTCTCCTCGAGACGCGGTTGTGGATCACGCGGTCGACCGTCGCCACCGACACCCCCCGCCATGCGGGCGATGTCGACTGATGCGGACCGTGGTATGTTCGCTGTCGGACATGGTTTGCGCTGTTCTTCGGCGTTACATCGGCAAAGCTGCTTAAAATTTTCGAAAAAGCAAGTGTGTGCGCACACACCTGCGATTCGAGCCAAAAGACCGGACCCGAAGTGGAACGGGATTAAAAAGCTGTAATGATTCGATTTATCGGGTCGTTACAACTTTCATATAGGAGAATAGGTAACGAGAAGGTAACGGTTTATTTTTCAGCTTTTTGCGCTCAAATACCGCATTTCAAATAACTAATTGCAAGATACGAAAAAAATACGGATTTGACAAATTTGCTAAAAAGGGCGGCATTCTAACCCATGGAGCCCATTGTCATGGCAACGTACAATTGTCGGGTTCTTTCGTCCGAGGACAAATTGAAGTTATTCAGCATCAAAAAACATGATCGAACATGGCACTGTAAAGTCCGTCGACTCTCCCATCGGCTACTCCTGCAAATAGACACACCAGCGGTATCATAATCTACCCCGCCCCTGAGCAGAAAAAAGGAGCTTTGCAAAATAGAGGGAAAATTTATTCATTATAAAAAAGAGTGCGAAAAAAATGTGCCATATGACGCTCTCAAACATACCTATTTGTTGGTAAAAATAGTCCATTCGGGCAGTTATTAAAAAAAATTCATTATATTGGCATCGCGAAAATCGCAAAAATTCTTGCCCCCTCCGGAGTCTGCATACAATCCGTTCTATTGCTAAGATTTTGCATCCGGAAGATTTAAGAATCATTTATTAACCCAAACATTCTGCTTATGAAGGTTTTTTCGCCAAATTAAGTGTGTTAACGAGTATGCTGCTGCTTTACGGTTCCACCTCCGTGTGGGCGCAGGGCAAAGGTAAGATCTCGTTCAGCGGCACGGTCCAAGCCCTCGAAACTGAGGGGGAAATTCTAAGATCACTCCGCTGGCCTACGCCGTTGTCTCCCTGCCCGAAATCGGCGTAGCAACGACCACCGACGTCAAAGGCCGGTTAGAAATCCAACTCTCCAATCCGGGGAAATACAAGGTCGAGATCAGCTCTCTGGGTTACGAGCCGCTGTCTCAGACCATCCAGCTTCCGCACGGGACTCGCTCAAATTCACCCTAAAGGCCACCTCGTTCTATCTGGAAAACATCCGTGGTGTCGGCCGAGTCGAAAAAAGACCGGTGCGGCAAATCGCTTCCGAAGGGCTTCAAATCGGCCATGGAGCACATTCAGGCCACATCGCTGGCCGACATCATGTATCGCTCCTTCCGGGCGCAGCACACTGCACGGCCGAAGATCGCCCTCAAGAAAGTCAGCACATTCTCCGTCCGCAACGGCCAGAGCTTCGGCACGGCCATCATCATGGACGGCGCTCCCCTTTTTAACAACGCCAACATGCAGACCCTGTCGCTGGCGTTGGGGAGCCGGCGCAGGAGCCCAGCATATCGACCCAACTCGGGCGTCGACATGCGAACCATCACCACCAACAACATCGAATCGGTAGAGGTGATCCGGGGTATTGCCTCGGCCCAGTACGGCGACATCGCATCTTCGGGCGCCGTCATCGTCAACAGCAAGGCGGGACGCACGCCGCTGGCGATCCAGCTGGATGTCAATCCCAATGTCTACATGGCTTCCGTATCGCACGGCGTGGGCCCCGGCCGTAAAGCCGGCGTGCTCAACTACGGCGTAGACTACACCTTCGCCCAATACGATCCGACCGAAGGATACGACACCTACAACCGTGTGACGGGACGCGTAAGCTACTCGAACACCGTCGGCAAATGGTCCACCAACACCTCGTTCAACCTGTTCTACACCAAGGACAAGGCCGAACCGAATCCCGACGACGCGAGGGATCTGGACCTGATGACCCAGCGCGACCTGGGCCTGCGCTTCAACACCAACGGGTCGTTCAATTTCAACAAGAACTGGCTCAAAAACCTCAAATACACCGTCTCGGCGAACTATACGAACAAAAAAACGTAGCCGGGAGGAGTTCGCCTCCAACTCCGACTGGACCTACTCCACCTCGAAAACCGACGGAGCCATTCTTTTTCGAGCATGCCCGGACAGGATATTTACCTGGCCGACGGTACGAAAAAATCACGAACATCCCCGATGCCGACAAGAACGGCAAAGACCTGGCGCCTGCCGTCGGACTATACGGCCATAAGTACAACCTGTACGGCAAGGGAGCTCAACGCACCTTCGCGCAGCTGTCGGCCAATTTCGCCGGCGACCTGGGACGCACCTTCACCACCGGCTGATCATCGGCGGCGAGTACCGCGCCACGGGCAACCTGGGCGAAGGCAAGGTCTTCGATCCGGAGACTCCGCCGCGCCGCTCGGTCAACACCAACTTCACCACCCAGCGCGAACGCGCCTTCAAAGACGTGCCGTTCATGCACCAGTTCAGCCTCTTCGCCGAGGAGTATTTCTCGATGGACATCCTGCGCCATAAGCTGGAAATCGTCGCCGGCGTCCGCTATGACCATATTTACAACATGGACGGAGGCGTCGCACCCCCGTATCAACGCCTCCTACGACCTGATTCCCGAAACTGAGCGTCCGCGGCGGCTACGGCATCACGTACAAAGCCCCCTCGCTGGGTTATCTCTATCCCGACAACGCTTATTTCGACATCCTGAACTTCGACAACACCACGGCGAGCGGCTTCAGCGACGCCCAGAAAATTCCAGATCGCCACGACGCACGTCTATTCGGCGGAGAATCCGGATCTCGAACTGGCGAAAACCACCAAATGGGAGGTCGGCGTCGATTTCAAGATCGGGCAGGTGCGCGGTTCAGTCACCTATTACGAGGACAAGACCCGCAACGGCTACATGACCAGCGCAACGTTTCGACACCTTCAAATGCGTGGACTACAATCAGTATTCGGCGGCCAAACCGGCCAATGAGACCGATATGCCCGAGTTGTCGCTCAAGTCGTCAGACAAAATCCTGCTCCAGTATTCGATCCCGACCAAACTACTTTGCCTATAACAGCCGGGGCGTCGAGTTCGACATCGATTTCGACGTATCAACCCATCCGCACCTCGTTCGGACTGAACGGAAGCTGGACGCAGTACAAATCGTGGAAGAACTACTACACGTTCACGAACCATACGACAGGCAGCAGCGTAGCCGGTTCCTATCCCCACATGGGCGTCTTCGAACCGGGCAACAAGGCGGGCATTCGTCGTCAACGACGACCAACCTGCGTATCACGCACAACATTCCGCGAATCGGTTTCGTCGTCACGCTGACAGCCAGCGTCAAATGGAAGGGAGCGTGGAGTACACCACCTACGGCAACGACTCGATCCCCGTGAAATACATCTCGCGCCTGGACGGTCAGGTGTGATTTCGGACGCTTCGCGCATCGGGGGAAGAGGAGTTCCAGGCCCTCGACATGCGCGGGGCGCCTCGACGCACGCCGGCTGATTCCCGAAGGTTCGATGCCCCCCGATACTCTGTATCAACATCAATCTGACCAAGGAAATCCGCAATTTTCATGCGCATTTCGTTCTTCGCCAACAAACAATATGTTCCCTGCAGCACGCCGATCTGGGAGAGCAAAGTCTATCCGGGCAAGTACACCCGGCGCAACGCAAAGACTTCTTTTGAGCTGCGCTGTCTGTCAAGATTATGTACCGTTGAATACTTTACGCAGAACGACTATACCTTCAATCTGGTTGAAGAAAGCATTGACAAGAAACGGAGGAGAAATTTGGTACAACTGGACTTTATGGAAACGCGCGGCGGTGCAGATAGCGTGAATCACGGTTTATACGCGCGCGAATACCGGACAGAGGCGGGAATATTTCAAAAATCAAACCCGCTTGCGTTCGGTGGGTAATAACGGCCTCGGGAGCAAAGCGAATTTTGAAAAAATACAGCGGAGGAGCGAGGCGCGACGCTGACGGGCTTTTTGATAAGACGTGGGGAAGCGTTGCATAAAACAAATAACACGATAAAGAACAAGCTGATCGCAAACATTCCTACCTATACGGGAACGAGACGCTTACGGTGGAAATTTATGACGCGGAGGGCGGAAAGCTGCTTGAAACGTACGGATTGAGATTCGACACGTCGAAGATCGTAACGCAGAAAGGCGTGGAGAAACATAGTGATCGACGAAACGGAGATTGTATTCTGATAAAGGAGCGAAAGAAAAATGACAGATAAGAAAACGCGAGTTTTGTCGAATCTGTTATCGTTGGTACTCGGCGCCGGAATCGGCGCCGGTGTTACCGGGTGGTAGAACAGATCAGACAGGGAACACAAAAATTGAAATGGAAGCTCCTCCGGAATTAGACGGGGGGGGGGGTAATTATTAGCGAGAGCAAAGGCAGCGGAATGCAGCTGACGGCGAGCAAACTTTCGAGTGCAGAGTATGCGGAGAATGGCGTGTCGGCGATAGCGGAAAGTGCCTATACCTTGACTGCGACGGTAATGCCGGAATTGGCGGAAAATAAAGCAGTAGATTGGTCGGTGAGTTTTGCGGACAGTTCTGCGGAATGGGCAAACGGAAAGGCGGTGACGGATTATGTAACGATCACGCCGAGTGCGGACGGAGCATTGACTGCGAGCCTTGCGTGTATAAAGGATTTCGGAGCGCAGATAGTAGTGACAGTAACGAGCCGGGATAATCCGTCGGCAAAGGCGGAATGTACGGTGGACTATGCGAAGAAAATCAAAAGCGCGTATTTAGTGGACGGAAGCGGAGCGCCGATCGGCCAGAACGGAGCGGATTGGGTGACGGGCCTGTATGACAATTTCACGGAAACATATATTCCGCAGTATATGAGCTATACGGTAAACTATACGTATTCGGAATATACGGTAGAAGATACGTTTGAAATGACGGCGAGCGCGCAGCTGAACGGAGAATTTAAGAGCGGGTTGCAAAGTTATGTAAACAGTCACGCCACGGAACAGACGCAATACGCGGTAGCGATCCTCGGAGCTTTGAGCGGCGAGAAAAAAAGAATCCGATAAATACAGGAAATAGTTGGTATTATACGGCGAGCGCGACGGGATTTTTGAGTTTATTCTATGCGAATTATTCGCAACCGAGTGAAACGGCGAAAAAACAGGCATTGAATATGCTTGCGGAGTATGTAAAGTCGTTGAGTGCAGGGAAAACGGCAGCGGTAGAATATGAAGTGACGTTCACTGGGAGTCATTCGACGTATAAGCATATAGTTTTACGCAGGTATTGAGCGGAGCGTCAATGACGTATGGAGTAACGGAGATTGAGCTGGACCAAACGGGCGTGACGTTCTGAAAAGAAACAAAGGAGCGGAACAAGGAAATGACAGATAAGAAAACGCGGGTATTGTCGAATCTGTTGTCGCTGGTGCTCGGCGCCGGAATTGGCGCCGGGAGCTATGGGATCCAAAGAGCAGATAAGGCGCGGCGGGAATGAAAGAATCGAGCAGGAAGCCCCCACGGAATTAGACGGGGGGGGGTAATTATTAGCGAGAGCGAAAGCCAGGGAATGCAGCTGACGGCGAGCAAACTTTCGTCGAGTGAGTATGCGGAAAATGGGGTAAGTACGCAAGCGGAAAGCGCCTATACCCTGACGGCAACGGTAAAGCCGGAGGACGCGGAAAATAAAGCGGTGGATTGGAGTATCGCGTTTGTGAACGCAAGCTCGGCATGGGCGAGCGGGAAGAGTGTAACGGATTATGTGACGGTAACGCCGAGCGCGGACGGAGCGTTGACAGCGGTGGTGACGAATTTAGGCGAGTTCGGAGAGCAAATCAAAGTGACGGTAACGAGCCGTGATAATCCGGAAGCAAAGGCGGAATGTACGGTAGATTATGTCCAAAAGATAATAGAACCGTATCTGACAATCGGAGACATAGAATTTGTAAATGACGGAGTGACGGAAGTCGATTTTGAAATAGGAACAGGATTATACGGTCCGGGAGGAGTCATAGATTTTGGAGCAAGGTTATCAGACGTATATACAATAGAAGCGGAAATCCCGCGAATAACCTTGGATGTATCTTATACATTTTTCTTTGAAAGTACAGGCGAAAATATAGATTTTCACTTAATGGTATATCCCGATGACGGATATATTTTAACTTTTGACCGTGATTTTTTTGTGGACATGCCCGACTATGGTCGAGAAGTGTATATGTCCGGGGAACCGGTAAGTCAAGAGCAAGCTTATGGATGGGAAAACGCAGATATAATAAGAATGATTATGCTAATGCCTTCGGATCCGATGATATTTAATTTTTCTTTCTATACAGAGCAATCGGGAACCGTTACGTTTGAAACGCAGCTACAATTTAATATAGTAGAAGATGGAGAAAGTATAGAAAATATACAAAACGTACAAAACGTAACGTTAGACAGAGATACAATCAAATTTTAAGGGAAAGGCAGGAGGCCGAGGGAATGAGTAAGACAAGGAGTAAAGTAAAAACAGCCGTAACGGTGATATTAGTGATAATCTTACTGATACTATCGCTCGGCCTATTGGCACGATTTACGAACGTATTCGGGAATAAGATTGCCGTGACGTATAACGGAACAAAGATCACGAAAGATTTTGAAGGTTTGGAAATCGACAGCGGGACGGAAATCGAAGTAAAAGCGCCGGGGGAATACGAGGTAAAAATCTATGCGGAAGGAAGCGCGGAGAGCGATTTTTCTTTCACGGTAGACGGAAGGGAATACAGCTGGGTGGAAGATATAGCGGGAGCGAACGGCGGGGGAGGCGAAGAATTTACGGAAGTATTCGAGATAGAGAAAACGGAGAAAGGCTTCAAAATTTCAGGCGGAATCAAAAAAAGTATTGAAAGACATTTGGCCGGTGGCGGAGATCGAGCTGCCGGAGGAGCTCCCTGCGGGAGATAGATTCCGAATGGAAATACGAAGCGGGAAAACAACGCTGACGGTCGGATTTTCGGTGAAAGAGCCGGGAAGCGTGGGGGTGGAGAAAATAGAGCTTGCCCCGGGTGAGATCGTATTTTAGAGAAGGTGACGGAGATGAAAACGCTACATAGACAACGAAAGCTAATACTGACGATTTTGACAGCCTGCGCGATGTTCGTGATCGGGCTTTTCTGCGCATATAAGCCTATAAAGGCGAAGGCAGCGGAAACAATCGGATTCAGCTTTGAGAAAATCTCTCCGGGCGCGTCGGAGTACGAGGATCCGACGATCTCTTTTCGGTGCGAGTGGGAAGCACGGCGTTGAATAATTTGAAGCAGGGCAGAACGGCGAGCAGCCGATCCTATACGGATTATCTTTTAGAGATTACGTATTCTACGAGCGCGGCGGGAAGCGGTGAGGTGGTGTATTACCATATCGAGCAATCGGATTATCTGCCGGACACACCGGCGCGTCGTTCCCGTCCAATAAACGATCCGTTATATTCGCCGTATAGCTATGACTATACTTTCGGCAGCGGCTTTTTAAGCAGCGGGCAGGGCGTGCTGTCGATAGCGATTCCTTCCGACTTGAACACGGAATATTATTACCGTGCGAAAGTGATAAAGGTTACGTACACGGTAGAATTTGACCGGGATTACGCAGGGAGTTCGGGAATTGCGAACGAACAGGCGGAAACGGTAGCGGAATCCTCGGGGTATTACAAAAATTCGATTTGGAACATCGGAATGACGCAGCTGGAAGGTAGCGAGCCTCTGACGGACGCGGAGCGTTCGGGGATCCAGACGATTCTGGGAATCAAGCCCTCGGGAGCCGAGATTTCCGTGACGTTGAAATACAAAGAATTGACGGACTATGCGACGCTGACGGAAAAGAGTTATACGTTTCATCTGAAAAGCGCGTATGCGCAAAAAATAAAAACGCTTGCGGTATCGACGCTATACAGCCTGACGGATTTTAGCAATATCGCGGAGATTTCAACGCGGTCTATACGGGCGATTTTTGGCGCGACGGGTATCGATACACGACGCAGGAGCGGATCATCTTACAGGCACGGGATTTCGAGTACAGCTATAACCCGACGACGGAAAAGGGAACGCTGGAAGTAAAATACAACGATTTTCAGTACAAGGATCTGTCCTTGCGGGTGACGAACAACGATCCGGCGAACAATCTGACGATAGACTATTACACGGCGGAAGCGGTAGCAGGGGCTACGAGCACGACGCTGACGTTCAGATTTGCAGACATCGAGGAGCAGCTGCACAATTCTTGCAATTGGCTTTTCGATTTCGGAAAAGAAAATATCCGGATCACGGGCAAACCGGAGGGCGTGACGACGCAGCTGACGGAGGAGGCGCTGATCGTGACCTTCCCGAACGCCAAAGAAAACGAGCTGGTGAATCTTTCTTTAATCGGCGTTGCGGAGATTATCGAGGACGTGGAATACACGCTGACATACGAATACGCGGAGTTGCTGACATTGAACGGAACAAAGATTTCGGAAACGTGGAAAACGTCGTCGCCGATCGTGAAAATGTATAGTGAGATCGTGACGTGCAACTATACGAATTTCATGCTGGATTACGGGGACGCGGTGAGAGCGGCGGTGAATCCGGAGTTTTTGGACGGAGCGGAGTATTATATTCCGGCGTCGATACGTAAGGAATACAGCGCGTATGATTCGGAAACGCATACCTGCAAAATCACGGTAGAGTATTCGTATAATACGCTTTTCGGAATCACGAATAACTATGACGAGAGCATTATATTCAAAGCGCTGGATCACAGCAGCCTGAATTACGGGGGGAGAGTATTTCGTGGACAGTATCCCGGACGGGTACCGTGTGAAAGAGCTTTCGACCTCCAAGCCCGATAAGCTGACGATAGAAAACGCGGAGGATTACCGAAACGCGACAATAGAAGTGCGGACGAGCACGACGGCGAAAGAGGTGCTGCCGGTAGAGGTCGTATTTTTATACAGACAGCTGGAAAATGGTCGTCACATATTTGGAAAACTATATCGATTACGGAATGAAGCAGGGTGAGAAGGATAAAGACGGAAAGCCTGTAAAAGCGTGTTTCGCGGAAAAAGAAGGTATTTTCCGGATCGGTGAAAGTCAAAGACGTCGCGGACATTTACCACCCGACAAACGCGGAAATGTCAAAAATCCTCGGTCTTGAAAATTTGGATATTCTGGGCTTGGCGACGGCGGAGAGTATCAGCGTGACCTTTGACGGAGTATCGACCTATACGGCGAAGCTTTCGTATTCGTATGCGGCGTTGAAGCAGATCGATTATAACGGGAACGCGAAAGAAATAAAAATCCGTTGACGAGCTATGCGGATTGGTGCGAGGAATACGGCAAGGATTGGTCTATTTTGTTCCTGAATCGGACGGATCGGCATTATTTCAAATATTCTAACGATGTTACACGTGAAAACTTGTACGGCTTTTTCTCGGTAGCGGTATTTAAGGAGCAGGTTTCGGATCTGAATTTCTATTTCAAGAACAACACGGGCGACGGCTGCATGACGATCTTTTCCCCAAAGCGAAGTGCGCGGCTCCGGGGTGTATAAATTTTTCAGCCGTCTGGCGACGAAAAAGCGGATTCATGGGGATATTGCTTGGTACGCCGTTGATCTCAACAATGTGCATGAATTTATGCGAGCTTGTGGACGACGATAACGCGATGTATTACAGTTATTTCTTCTATCTGGACGGGACGAGCGAAAACCCGTATCTGTCGAACGGCGGGGCGGACAATGCGGACGACACGGACAGCGCGATAAAGAACGCATTGAACGACGCGAAGGAATGGCTGAAAGAGACGTGGCAGAAGGTGAACGGCTCGAATGCCATGAAATGGTTGAAGATCCTGGGAGGCGTGGCGTTGGGAATTTTAGCGTTGACGGCGCTTATAGCGGGCGTATATAAAATTTTTGAAACGGTCGGGGATCATCAAGCCGAAGAAAAAGACAAGCGGAAGCACGGCGAAAAAGAAAAAACGACGTCAAGAAAGAAGAAACCGAGCACGAAGGCGAAAAAATGAACAAGCAGAAGAACGCAAAAAAAAGCCCGCCGCGAGGAAACCCGCAGCGGGTAAGAAAAAAAAACTATAAATCCGCAGCGGCAAACCGCGGCGAATCCGACGAAAAAAAAATCCGGTAAGCCTGCCGAACAAAAAAGTCAAAACCACCGAGAAAGAAAATCATTCCGCATTTTCGGAAGCACAACACATCAAATCACCCGGCATTGATTACAGGAGAATATTCGGAAAAGGAATATGACTATCGAAAAGTTATGCATGGAGAGAAAGACGGCCGACACAGAAATGAAAAAAAGGTCTCTCCGAATCCTAACCCCAAAGATCCGAGACCTATGTATATAGGGAAACGTGTACGGCATGACGAAAAAAAAAAAAAATTCAGTACATGGAAATACCCTTGGAAATATCCTTCGACAAAAAAAAGAAGTAACGGAAAAACCGTTACTTCTGAATGAGCGACACACGGGTTTTGATATTATCTCACCATTATTTTGTTCCTTGCGGAACTCACGCTACTGATAATAGTATATCGTATTTTCAAAAGGAAGTCAAGCAAAAATGTTAAAAATTCTGAAACTGATACTGCGAATCGTGATATATGTGGCCATAATCTTGGCGGTGCTGTATCTGGTAAGTACGTTCAAGCGGGTATTCTGAAATGGAAAAAGGAACGAGACGGCAAATAGACTGCCGGACAATTTATCATATCGTAAGCGCGGCGGTATTGGTCGGCTCGTTGCTGTTTTCTGTTTTTTATTTCCGCGCGGTATTCTTCCGGACAATTCAGGCGTTCAAGGACTTCGGACTTTCAGTAGCATACTATTTCACGGAGCTTTCAGGCTTTGAAGGACTTATCACCCCGACGGTCGGGGAAATCCCGAACAACGCGACGGAAGTATTACCGTTTCAGCCTTCGGAGTTTATAACGGGCCTGAAAGCGTACGGGAAAGCCCCTGATTTCCAAAGAAAACGCAGAGGCGTTTTTTCTGGGACTGTTGAAGGGGCTTTCGACGTTCGCCAAAGCGGCGATCCTGATTCTTCCGCTGCTTATTCTGTTGTGGCTTTTAATCAAAAACGCATACAGACAGCCGAATAACAATTACAACGTGGACACAAAGCCGCTACGGCTGTATAAGAAAATCGAAGCGACCACATGGGGAAAGTGCAAAGTATTTTTCAAAAGCTATGCAGATTTCCTGAACGAACGTCGAGGCTATATTCTGGCAGCGGGGTTAATCTGGTCGTACAACCTGAACGCGGTGACAATCGTCATGGAGTTTGTTGCGTTCGTGTTCTATTTCGCGGTGAGTTTCGATGTGTTGGGAATCTTTACGCAAATCGCAAAGCTGGCGATGGATCTGACGGTGGCAATCAATTTTTTGCCGTGGTTTGTGTGGGTGGTAGTCGGATTTCTGATCTTCGACGCGATCCGCAAGAACATAGGAACGCAGCGGCTGCGTGGTTACGAAGCGCGGAACCGTGATTTTTTTGGAAGCGCACCCGGGCGCGCTGTTCGTGGTCGGAAAACAGCGTGCGAAAAAGACGACCACAATCACGAGCATGGCACTTTCACAGGCCGCCATATTCCGAGAGAAGGCGAGAGAGAAGCTGCGGGAACGGGATTTACAATTTCCGTTTTTCCCTTGGATAAATCTTGAAAAGGTAATAGAATACGGAATCGCGAACGGGACTTTGCCGACGCTGGCAAGGGTGAGAAAATTTATTCGGGGATTGAAAGAGCTGTTTAACGGCTTTGAGGAAAATTCCGATTATATAGGCGGAGTGAGAATAAACAAACTCTTAAAGAATCTCCGCGAAAGATACGGCTACATATACGGGGAAAACACCGAAAAATATATTTTTCCGAAAGAGTGGAGTAAAGAACAGAAAAAAGCATGTTTGAAAGAACGTAACCGCCACGCGAAAGGATTTTATTTTCGGTTATGATTTCGAGCGTTACGGTTTGGAATATAACAATAATCTGTATATGGTGGACATATTCGAGAGTTTGGAGAACTATGCGCAAAGTTATTGGATCTACGCGGCGCCTACGCCGTTGATCGTGGCGAACTATGCAATCCGGACGGACACGGAAAGAATAGATAACGGAAATTTTCCTTTGTTTGACGACGACTTTTTCAGTCGTAGCGCAAAAGAACTGAAAAAAGAATACTGCCATATTCTGGATTACAATTCCATGAGATTAGGGAAACTGAAAGGCGAAAGCGATCCGTATAAAGACGGGTTTGAAATCGGAGTAGCGGCAGAAATGGAACACGCAAAAGAACGCGGGAACCAGCACACGAGAACGGGGAAAAAGGATTCTCCGGACTGTAACCAACACAACGATCTTTTCGAGCTGGACGTCAAAATGCACGGCCATGTCGCAACGATAGACAACTATACCTATTTCAGAATGTTGTTAGACGACCAAAGGCCGGATTCCTTGGCCGCGGACGATAAAGACCTTTGCGACATCATTATGATTAAAAAGACATCGGAGGCGAAAATCGTAATGCCGGGCTTCCTGATAGAGGAAGCGGCGTATCTGATAGCGACGAAGTTTTTGATAAGGTTTACTATCGGATCCGAAACCTGCGCGGGGATAATACTTTATTTGTGTATCTGCTGAAAAAAGTATATAGTCTGATAAACAACCACTATGTGCGGATATTCAATCAGTATTCGGTATATACGTCGATGTTGCGGGTATCGAACGGAATGACGGACGAGAAACTGACGGACAAAGGGAAGTATTATTTATCAACGAAAAAAGATTATTCGGCGCGGTTTGCGACGGACGCAATCAAAGAGTTTTACGACAAAAAGGTGCAGCGCTCAAAATACGGGTTAAACGATTTTGAGCAATACAAAGATTTGCATCCGAGCTGTGAAGAAATGAAGAAAGTAAAAAGTCATTTCTACGACCAAATTTTCGAGGTATTCGAGGATAACAGCATAGAAGCGGCAAAACGGAAGAAATACCGCGATGAAGTCGGGGTGAAATACGTCTGGCAACCGCGGGAATATCCCGAACGAAAGCAAAAATAAAACGGACGGGGCAGGTATGCAATGAATAACCGCGCGGTCGGAATAAAGCGCCGAGGCCGGGCGCGGGGGAACTCTCACTTATCCAGCGGCGCCGAAGGCGCAAAGGAGAAGGGAGACGGCAGAGCCGGGGCAAACACGACCAGATCAACGTTGCCCGGAAAAAAGACGGTGACGGACAGACCGACGGAAATGCGGACGTATGTACCCGCACCGTGGGGCGGGGGAGACGGCCGCAGAGCCGACGGGCGGCCGGCAACGGCGCCGGGCAACGTCATGCGGGCGGGGAGGCTAAAATTAAGCCGCGGCGCGCCGTATTTCTTGAAGAATTCCGCGCTTGTCGCGGATTCTTCACGGCCCCGAAAAATTTTGGCAAAAAAAATTTAGATTTTAACAAAAAAATCAGGCCGGAATACGGCCAAAGGAGGCGAGAAATGGAACAAACGATCACGATTTGCACCAATCGCACGACGCATTTGACGGTAGCGACGCTGCGGGTGTATCAATGCCTGAAAGATAAACTCCAAGACCGCGCGGAAGTCGTGGACTATCGGAAAATAGCGGACGAAGTGGGCATGAGCTGGAACGGCGTGAAATATGCCGTATCAGCCTTGATCCGTTACGGCTTTATCAAGAAAGAAGGCGGGAAACTGTCGGTTAATCCTTCCTCGCCGGAAGTTGTAGGGGATTATAGAACGGAGGCGGGAGGATGAAAGAGATATTGAAGCCGAAAAGCAAGGCACTGACAGAAAAAAGGACTGTTACGAAGAACTTGCGCGGATTATAAAGATATATTGCTACCAGGCAGTGGTGCGGGAAGAAATAGAGTTTTTCCGGTGGTGGGTAAAAAATGTGTTGACGCAGCTTTCGGAGTATGCGCCATCACCGGAGGAGCCGGGGAAATATCCGGCATATAAAGAGCTGCTGCGTAAGGCAAGCGAATTTGTGCGGGAGCCGGCGGAGGATCCGTCGCGGGTAATGAGCCAGAGGACGGAGCTGAAAGCGGCGTTAGAAAACGCAGAGAAGGCGGGCGGGTTTCGAGTGCGGTCACGGAAGCCAAGAACGCAGGAAAAGCCGGAGAAACAAGCAAAGTGAAAGTAGATATATACAATCCGGAGAAGCGGTATAAAATCATATACGCGGATCCGCCGTGGGATTATAAATGCGGAAATCGGCTCGGAGCGGCGAAAAATCATTATCCGACAATGACGTTTTCAGAACTTGCGGAGCTGCCTGTTCCGGCATTGGCGGAAAGAGACGCAGTGTTATTTATGTGGGCTACATATCCAATGATAGAGGACGCCCTGCGATTAATTCCCCTGTGGGGCTTTGAGTATAAGACGATCGCCTTTCAATGGATAAAGTTAAATCCTTCGACGCAGATGAACGAATACCGAATCATGACGGCAGCGGAATTATTTGAAAAGTCGTGTGCGTTGGGGTTGGGGTATTGGACGCGGGGAAATACGGAGTGCTGCCTATTGGCGACGAAGGGACACCCGAAGCGCGAGAGCGCGGGAATCAGTCAACTGATATTTTCGCCGCGCGGGAGACATTCGGAAAAGCCTACGGAAGTGCGGGAAAAAATCCGGAAACTCGTCGGGGGGGCAGCTATTGAGCTGTTTGCCCGCCGTTCGGCGGAAGGCTGGGATTGCTGGGGTAACGAGGTTTAGGACAAAGGAAGGTTAAGAAATGGCGGAAACGGTATTGAAAATTAAATTGCCGGAAACAAAGCGCGGGCTTTTTAACCGCGTCCCCACGCGGTTATATTCCCCTGGAAAGGGAAAAAAGAAGCTGACGCCTTCCGCGGTGTCCGTTGCCGGAAAGATTTACGGTTTTTCGCATACGAACGATCCCGAGGCGGTTTGTCGGTTGAGTTACGAGCAAATCCGTGAGGAGTTCGGATTTTCAAGAGCTACGATCGCGGGCGCGATAGAGCAATTATGCAAAGCAAAGAAGATCGAGCGTGTAAAGCGAGATCAGGACGGCACGGCTTATAAATACATAGAAGAACTCAAAGGCAAGCGTTATGACAATATCCCGCAGTATTTATATACGGCGGAAATTTGTGTATGCGGAGAATGGCGGAAGCTGACGCCTTCGGAGATCAGATTGCTGGCGCATATTACGACGGCATGCGAGAATAAGAAAACCGGCGGGATATGTCGTGGCTCGGCGGGACAGTTCGCGCGGGATTTGGGAATATGTAAAACGACGGTAAAAAAGGCACTTCGTGCGCTGATGAAAGCGGGATTGATTTACCGAGCGAAAGAGAACAAAGGGAAAAGCAAGTATAATTTAAGCGGTTATGAAGTCAATCGGGCGGTTTACGAATACAAAAAGTATTTGAAGAAACCGCGAGCGAAGCGAGGGGAAAAGCCATTTGTTTCCGCCGAGGTTGCGGCAGTAAACGCCAAAGCGGAACGGGAAAGCTATTATGCGAAGTTGCGGGAAGAAGCGCAGCAGCGTGTAGATAAGTACCTTTTGAAAGCGAATAGGGAGCCGAGATTTAAGGAAATCACGGGCGAGCTTTCTCGAATGGAGATAGCGCAGGCGAAAGCGGAGATCTTCGAGCCGGTAACGCTGCCGTCGCTACTCATCAAAAAGCAAGCACTAATAAAATTAAGGCGGGAGATATTGAAAGGGCTGAACATGACGGAGGCGGATCTGTTGCCGCGATATAAGTGCCTGAAATGTTCAGATACGGGATTTAAGCCGGACGGTTGTCAATGTAACTGTTATCCCAAAGGAGGGACGACATGACAACGGGGCAAGGCGGAAGGAGTAGGCGAATCGGATAGAAAAAAGAAGCGTGGAGAAATCCGCGCTTATAGTCGTATAACAAAACGAGCGTTCGGCAGGATTTAGCCGGGCGCTTTTTTCATGTCCGGCAACTCGGTTAAAAAGCAAACTTCCGGCGAAAAAAACTGCCCCAAAAAAGTTTGAAAAATGCCCCAGTCAAACATACATTATTATATATGTTTGTAATATATAATATAGCGCGAGGGCGCCGGAGGCGGGCGCCCAGACCGCGCAAAAAGAGGGAAAAGCGGAATTATAGAAACGGGAAACCCCGGCGAGCGGGCTTCCGGATATGGTAGAAGGAAAACGGAAAGCCGCTCGCGGCTTTCTCGGTGTTGGAGCTTGTCAGCGGGGGAGAGCTGCCGCCACGGTGAAGCTGCCGGGAAAGCTGATAAATAGTGAATCCCCCGCCCGGCGGTCTGGATCAGAGCGAGGACGTAAAAAACGACGCCGAAAACGGCGTCGTTGAAATTTTTTATTGACAATGTTTCCAAAATATGGTATAATAAGGACAAGCAACAAGGGTGATACCCTCTGAGGCGGTTAGCACTTCTTTCAAAGGAGGTGCGTTTCATGAGAAATGATCTTATCGAACTTCTTGCGCTGCTTGTCAGCGTCGGGTACATAAAATCTTTTCGCGTCACGAAGAACTACATCTACGTAACAATGAAAAACGACCGCCAATAGTTTGGTAGCTGGACGCGGTCGTTTTTTCGATTTCCAAGGCTAACCGCTGAGGGGTTTTACCCTTGTTGTGTTTTTATTATAACACCATTTTTTGAAGTTGTCAAGAGTTTCAAAAAAATTTCAAAAAGAAAAAGCAAAATACCTGAAAGCAATTTATCCAATTCCCAGCAAGCTTATAAAAAGGGGTAGTGATGAGGGTAAAAGTATTTTATTAAAGATTTCTGTAAAAAGAAAAAAGCGAAAAAACAATGCTAAATCACTGTTTTTGCGCCTTTTTCCTGTGTTTTTGGCGCAGAGAAGAGGATTTGAACCTCCGGTAGGTTTCAGGCCTACACACGATTTCCAAGGGACAAAATTCTATATTTATTCTTAAAATATTTTGTTTTGTGCATATAAACAAAGATGATAGATCCATTTTGTGAATAAATATCGTTTGCGGAAATGAGGAAATTGCAGGTAAAACGCGGGTAAATCAAAGGAGTTTTTCCAGCCGAGATATAATATTATTATATCTTTCCTTCAAAAAATCTCGGTTTTTTCATCCTCACTGTATAAACCCGAATAATAAATATCGGGTGCTAAATCTTCGGGATGGGTATAAATATCCATGGTCGTCGAAGCGTCGGAATGTCCCATCCATTTCGCCACTGTGTTCGCCGGAATTTTGAAAGCGCAAATTTGCACCGTTCCGAAGGTATGCCGAAGCCAATGCAAAACGGCGTCCGTATTTTTCCCGCGAAACTTTTTGAAGTATTCATCCGTACCATGTTGACTTAATGGAAAAACTTTTTTTGTCCGTTGGTCGGTGGCGCGGATTATTTTTTTTTTCTAACATCGGGAACATAGGTATGGTATGAGCCTGTCTGATCCTTCCGTTTTCGTTCCGGGAATATGTATCGTTTTGTTTTCAAAGTCGAGATCGGAGCGAGTAATAGAAAGAGCCTCCTCTCTCCGCGTTCCGGAAAATACACAAAAAAGGTAATACAGCCAATATTCCCGTTTTAATCCGTTGTCGGCAAAAAAAATCAGGGCTTCAAGCTCTTTTAATGCGAACGCTTTTCCACGTTTGGGGATATGTTTTACAGGCAAAAAGATTTGCCGCGGGCGAACGTATGATTTTTTTTTGCCGATATAGCCATAGCAAATGCCGCTTGCAATACTCCGCGCGCATATTTTTCTCATTCTGGTGGAAGCAATCCGATTAAGGGCGGTTGTCAATTCGGTCATTGTGTACTCGTCCATAGGTCGATCTTTCAAATGAGGGCGGATGTGCTTTTTTTTGATACAACGGGAAAGATTGAGAAAAGTGCTTTTTGATACAGACGGTTTTTTTTTTGTAAACCGTGAGCCACTCACTCGTCAAACCATGCAAAAAGTGTCATACAATCGCTTTTTTTTTTTTTTTCTTTTGATTTTTTTGCTTTTGTAGAAGTTACTTTCTTTGCTTGGCGAATCTTTTTTTCTGTACTTAGAGGCAAGTTCTTCGGCAGAATGTCCATAAATAGAAACTCTCTTTCCGCCAATAGTAGGGGGGTAATTTCATATAATCCGTCTTTACGGAGTTTTGCTTTGAATTTGATATTCAGGGTAATAAGCATTTCATTTAATTCCTCCAAAGAGAGGGAGTTAGACGAATTGCTTTCAGGTAGTTTGCTTTTTTCTTTTTTCGGTTGGAACAAATGTGAATTGACTTTGACGGTATTCCGAAACGGCGTTTCGGGCGTTCGCCGCGCCGATCAGTGCATTGATACGTTCGGTGGCTTCGTCAAGCAGAGCTACGATGTAACAAACTTCTTGGATCTCTTTTTTGTCTGTCATAGTAGATTCTCCTATTTTTTTTGGAATAGGAAAATTGTATAACAAAAAAAAAAAAGATTTTCAACAAAATGATTTTTTCCGGATTTTATGGAATAAAATTCGAAACCCCGCTTTTTAATTACGTCCCGCCGCGAAGTCAAGCGCCGGGCGTTTTTTTCTTTTTCTGGGGTAAGTGCCTCCACCATGCCGGAAAGGTATGCTTGGGCACGGATTTTCAGGCCCGAAGGTAACTTCCGGTAATTTTCGAGAAGCTCTTTTTCCTCGTCGGAAAGCTGCGGCGCGGGGGCAGTGGTGTGTATTACCACGTTGCCGAAGTCATCGGAATGATTGGCAAGATAGTCGATTGAGCAGTTGAAAAAAAATCCGCTAATTTTATGAGAACATCTAACGGCGGGATAGATATTTGATTTTCATAAGCCCAAATATTCTTGCTTGTAGATGAAATTTTTTCTGCAAGTTCTTTTTGAGTTAAATTATTTTCAAGTCGAAGTTCTCTTATTCGTAGCATATAAACCTCCTTTTTTTACTCTATTATCTAATTTTTTTAGAAAAAAGTCTTGACAATCTAAAATTAATCGGCTATAATATAAACGAAAACCTAAAAAATATTAGATTTTCAAACATTTTGACGCCGCCAGCGCAGGGCAGACGAAGCGAAAGCGGTCGAGGTCAAAGAATCACCCGCGGAGAGGAAAAACGGGACGCAGAAGGCAAAAAGAGAGGTCGGAGGACGGAATGAAAATTCGAGTAATGGGAACGGAAGCAGAGTGCCAAGCAGCGCGGGAATATTACCGAGGACTTGAAAAGGAAAGCGGAGTGAAAAGCGTGAGTATTTCGGGGAATTATCCAAACCGGGGAAGTAACACAATTTTTTTTCGGGTGTATGTGGAGGTTGAGTATTACGACGCGGGAGAGAGCGGAAGGAAAGAGTTGCCAAGCGGGAGGAAAAAAAATGAAAAAAGTCGGGGGGCAAAAAAAGCAAGGGAAATAAGAAAAGTGCCGGAAACAGGCGAATCAAGGAAGCCAGCGGAAATTTCTGGGTATTACAACAAGGAACATGAGATAAAAAGAAATACCGCGGATTCAGAAATAAGGCGGAAGCGGAGCAATTTGCAGCGGCGACGCCGGTGGAAAAGAAAGTAAAAATCACGGCAGAGCGAGAAAAGGCAACGACGGCCAAAAAGACAAAAAAGCCGGAAGGAGCTCGCCCGCGGCGAAAGAAATATAGCAGCCCGGAAGTTAAGGTTGTCGGTTTGAAGCAGGCAAAAAAAGAAACAAAAGTAGTGAAGTTTTCGGACGGCAAAAAGAAATACGGGAAATAAGGGAGAAAGCAAATGAACGGAGATTCAATAATTTTGGTAATGTTTTCGGCGTTGCTGGGTGTATTGATGGCGTTTGGAATCGCGTATTTAATCGAACGAATCCGGGAAGCGCAGGGAGAAGGCACGGAAGAATATGAAGAGTATTCCGTCCCCGCGCGCAAGAGACGGAGTGAAAAGCTGTCGGAGTTGAGATACGCGGCGGCAGTGTTGCGGGATATGAAAGAGAGTACGAAAGATGGGGCGTTCGTGCAGGTGGGAGCGTATTGGTACGAGGTGCAGGATCTAACGAAGTCAATCGAAGCGATAAAGGAAGCGATCGAGGAGGCGGAGAATGAAGAGGGGGGATAAAACAGAAGTCTTGCGGGATCGGTTGCAGTTGGAGGACACGCGGCTTTTTTGTTTCAGATAGACGAAGCGGCGGAGGTAATCGAAAAAATTAAGCGCAGGAAAAATATACAGTCCGTCGGGAGCGAAAGCGGTGCAGAGGCTGGACGCGCTGACGAACGCGGAGGAAAGGCTGTCGGAGGCGATCAGATGTCTGGAACAGGCAATCGAGCCAGAGGGGAAAGCGCGGGCGGCAAATTAAACCAGCTTATACAAAAAAAACTCCTTATCATATTATCGGCATAGCGGGCGCCGCAAGTCCCGCCCCAAGTGAAGGTACACTAAAAAAACCAGCAGTAGAGAGTTACGGCTACCGTATAGCGGGCGCGTGAGTCCCGCTGCCAAAGGGGCTGACAAGTAAAGAAAAAAAAAGCCCTCTTAATCTTCCACGAAGGCGGGACGAAGTTTCCTCCTCGTCCTGCCGAGAGGGAGGAAGAAAAACAGTAAAAACCCGGAAACGGGAAAAAGGAGAAAGAATAAAATGGCGGTAAAAAAGACAGGCGAAAGCAAAGTGAAGAAGGTCGTTGGGGGATCGCGGTAGCATTGGCGCTGATCCTTGTGGGCGGCGTGTGGGGGGGATTGTTGCAGCACCATTACAAATGGGGTGAGGAGCCGAAAGTGGAAGAGCCTGGCGGAGAAGAAAAAAGCCGGGCGAGGACAGCAGCGGCGGAGGCGAAGTGAGCACGGAGGCGGGCGTGAGCCACGGATCCGCCTTTGCGGCGGTGAAACTTGCCTCGAGCGAGTATGAGGCATACGGAGTGAGTGCGCAGGCGGAGACGGCATACACGCTGACGGCAACGATCACGCCTTCGGACGCGGCAAATAAAGCGGTGGATTGGACGATTGCGTTCACAAACGCAAGCTCGGAATGGGCGACGGAAAAACGGTAACAGAGTATGCGACGGTAACGCCGAGCGCGGACGGAGCATTGACGGCGGTGGTGGAGAACGTGGCGGCGTTCGGTGAGCAGATCGTAGTGAAAGCGACGTCGCGGGATAATGCAGAAGCGTATGCGACGTGTACCGTTGAATACTTGCAAAGAACGACGGGCTATACCTTCAATCTGGACGGAAAAGCATTGAGCAAAAACGGAGAGGGGAATTTGGTACAGCTGGACTTTATGGAGAGCAAGAGCGCGGCGGTGCAGATAAGCGTGAACAAATCTACGGTTTATACGCGCGCGAATACGGACAAGGCGGAATATTTCAAAATCAAACCCGCGCTTGCGTTCGGTGGAGTAATAACGGCCTCGGGAGCGAAAAAAAGCGAAGATTTGAAAGAATACAGCGGAGGAGCGAGCGCGACGCTGACGGGCTTTTTTGATAAGACGTGGGGGGAAGCGTTGCATAAAGCAAATAACACGATAAAGAACAAGCTGATCGCAAACATTCCTACCTATACGGGAGCAGACGCTTACACGGTGGAAATTTATGACGCGGAGGGCGGAAAGCTGCTTGAAACGTACGGATTGAGATTCGACACGTCGAAGATCGTAACGCAGAAAGGCGTGGAGAGCATAGTGATCGACGAAACGGAGATTGTATTCTGATAAAGGAGCGAAAGAAAAAAAAAATGACAGATAAGAAAACGCGAGTTTTGTCGAATCTGTTATCGTTGGTACTCGGCGCCGGAATCGGCGCCGGGTGTTACCGGGTGGTAGAACAGATCAGACAGGGAACACAAAAAAAAAATTGAAATGGAAGCTCCTCCGGAATTAGACGGGGGGGGGGGTAATTATTAGCGAGAGCAAAGGCAGCGGAATGCAGCTGACGGCGAGCAAACTTTCGAGTGCAGAGTATGCGGAGAATGGCGTGTCGGCGATAGCGGAAAGTGCCTATATACCTTGACTGCGACGGTAATGCCGGAATTGGCGGAAAATAAAGCAGTAGATTGGTCGGTGAGTTTTGCGGACAGTTCTGCGGAATGGGCAAACGGAAAGGCGGTGACGGATTATGTAACGATCACGCCGAGTGCGGACGGAGCATTGACTGCGAGCCTTGCGTGTATAAAGGATTTCGGAGCGCAGATAGTAGTGACAGTAACGAGCCGGGATAATCCGTCGGCAAAGGCGGAATGTACGGTGGACTATGCGAAGAAAAATCAAAAGCGCGTATTTAGTGGACGGAAGCGGAGCGCCGATCGGCCAGAACGGAGCGGATTGGGTGACGGGCCTGTATGACAATTTCACGGAAACATATATTCCGCAGTATATGAGCTATACGGTAAACTATACGTATTCGGAATATACGGTAGAAGATACGTTTGAAATGACGGCGAGCGCGCAGCTGAACGGAGAATTTAAGAGCGGGTTGCAAAGTTATGTAAACAGTCACGCCACGGAACAGACGCAATACGCGGTAGCGATCCTCGGAGCTTTGAGCGGCGAGAAAAAGAATCCGATAAATACAGGAAATAGTTGGTATTATACGGCGAGCGCGACGGGATTTTTGAGTTTATTCTATGCGAATTATTCGCAACCGAGTGAAACGGCGAAAAAACAGGCATTGAATATGCTTGCGGAGTATGTAAAGTCGTTGAGTGCAGGGAAAACGGCAGCGGTAGAATATGAAGTGACGTTCACTGGGAGTCATTCGACGTATAAGCATAGTTTTACGCAGGTATTGAGCGGAGCGTCAATGACGTATGGAGTAACGGAGATTGAGCTGGACCAAACGGGCGTGACGTTCTGAAAAGAAACAAAGGAGCGGAACAAGGAAATGACAGATAAGAAAACGCGGGTATTGTCGAATCTGTTGTCGCTGGTGCTCGGCGCCGGAATTGGCGCCGGGAGCTATGCGATCAAAGAGCAGATAAGGCGCGGCGGGAATGAAAGAATCGAGCAGGAAGCCCCCACGGAATTAGACGGGGGGGGGGTAATTATTAGCGAGAGCGAAAGCCAGGGAATGCAGCTGACGGCGAGCAAACTTTCGTCGAGTGAGTATGCGGAAAATGGGGTAAGTACGCAAGCGGAAAGCGCCTATACCCTGACGGCAACGGTAAAGCCGGAGGACGCGGAAAATAAAGCGGTGGATTGGAGTATCGCGTTTGAACGCAAGCTCGGCATGGGCGAGCGGAAAGAGTGTAACGGATTATGTGACGGTAACGCCGAGCGCGGACGGAGCGTTGACAGCGGTGGTGACGAATTTAGGCGAGTTCGGAGAGCAAATCAAAGTGACGGTAACGAGCCGTGATAATCCGGAAGCAAAGGCGGAATGTACGGTAGATTATGTCCAAAAGATAATAGAACCGTATCTGACAATCGGAGACATAGAATTTGTAAATGACGGAGTGACGGAAGTCGATTTTGAAATAGGAACAGGATTATACGGTCCGGGAGGAGTCATAGATTTTGGAGCAAGGTTATCAGACGTATATACAATAGAAGCGGAAATCCCGCGAATAACCTTGGATGTATCTTATACATTTTTCTTTGAAAGTACAGGCGAAAATATAGATTTTCACTTAATGGTATATCCCGATGACGGATATATTTTAACTTTTGACCGTGATTTTTTTGTGGACATGCCCGACTATGGTCGAGAAGTGTATATGTCCGGGGAACCGGTAAGTCAAGAGCAAGCTTATGGATGGGAAAACGCAGATATAATAAGAATGATTATGCTAATGCCTTCGGATCCGATGATATTTAATTTTTCTTTCTATACAGAGCAATCGGGAACCGTTACGTTTGAAACGCAGCTACAATTTAATATAGTAGAAGATGGAGAAAGTATAGAAAATATACAAAACGTACAAAACGTAACGTTAGACAGAGATACAATCAAATTTTAAGGGAAAGGCAGGAGGCCGAGGGAATGAGTAAGACAAGGAGTAAAGTAAAAACAGCCGTAACGGTGATATTAGTGATAATCTTACTGATACTATCGCTCGGCCTATTGGCACGATTTACGAACGTATTCGGGAATAAGATTGCCGTGACGTATAACGGAACAAAGATCACACGAAAGATTTTGAAGGTGTGGAAATCGACAGCGGGACGGAAATCGAAGTAAAAGCGCCGGGGGAATACGAGGTAAAAAATCTATGCGGAAGGAAGCGCGGAGAGCGATTTTTCTTTCACGGTAGACGGAAGGGAATACAGCTGGGTGGAAGATATAGCGGGAGCGAACGGCGGGCGCGGCGAAGAATTTACGGAAGTATTCGAGATAGAGAAAAAACGGAGAAAGGCTTCAAAATTTCAGGCGGAATCAAAAAAAAAGTATTGAAAGACATTTGGCCGGTGGCGGAGATCGAGCTGCCGGAGGAGGAGCCCCCTGCGGGAGATAGATTCCGAATGGAAATACGAAGCGGGAAAAACAACGCTGACGGTCGGATTTTCGGGGAAAGAGCCGGGAAGCGTGGGGGGGGAGAAAATAGAGCTTGCCCCGGTGAGATCGTATTTTAGAGAAGGTGACGGAGATGAAAACGCTACATAGACAACGAAAGCTAATACTGACGATTTTGACAGCCTGCGCGATGTTCGTGATCGGGCTTTTCTGCGCATATAAGCCTATAAAGGCGAAGGCAGCGGAAACAATCGGATTCAGCTTTGAGAAAATCTCTCCGGGCGCGTCGGAGTACGAGGATCCGACGATCTCTTTTTCGGTGCGAGTGGGAAGCACGGCGTTGAATAATTTGAAGCAGGGCAGAACGGCGAGCAGCCGATCCTATACGGATTATCTTTTTAGAGATTACGTATTCTACGAGCGCGGCGGGAAGCGGTGAGGTGGTGTATTACCATATCGAGCAATCGGATTATCTGCCGGACACACCGGGCGCGTCGTTCCCGTCCCATAACGATCCGTTATATTCGCCGTATAGCCATATGACTATACTTTCGGCAGCGGCTTTTTAAGCAGCGGGCAGGGCGTGCTGTCGATAGCGATTCCTTCCGACTTGAACACGGAATATTATTACCGTGCGAAAGTGATAAAGGTTACGTACACGGTAAATTTGACCGGGATTACGCAGGGAGTTCGGGAATTGCGAACGAACAGGCGGAAACGGTAGCGGAATCCTCGGGGTATTACAAAAATTCGATTTGGAACATCGGAATGACGCAGCTGGAAGGTAGCGAGCCTCTGACGGACGCGGAGCGTTCGGGGATCCAGACGATTCTGGGAATCAAGCCCTCGGGAGCCGAGATTTCCGTGACGTTGAAATACAAAGAATTGACGGACTATGCGACGCTGACGGAAAAGAGTTATACGTTTCATCTGAAAAGCGCGTATGCGCAAAATAAAACGCTTGCGGTATCGACGCTATACAGCCTGACGGATTTTAGCAATATCGCGGATTTCAACGCGGTCTATACGGGGGCGATTTTTGGCGCGACGGGTATCGATACACGACGCAGGAGCGGATCATCTTACAGGCACGGGATTTCGAGTACAGCTATAACCCGACGACGGAAAAGGGAACGCTGGAAGTAAAATACAACGATTTTCAGTACAAGGATCTGTCCTTGCGGGTGACGAACAACGATCCGGCGAACAATCTGACGATAGACTATTACACGGCGGAAGCGGTAGCAGGGGCTACGAGCACGACGCTGACGTTCAGATTTGCAGACATCGAGGAGCAGCTGCACAATTCTTGCAATTGGCTTTTCGATTTCGGAAAAGAAAAAAATATCCGGATCACGGGCAAACCGGAGGGCGTGACGACGCAGCTGACGGAGGAGGCGCTGATCGTGACCTTCCCGAACGCCAAAGAAAACGAGCTGGTGAATCTTTTTTTTTAATCGGCGTTGCGGAGATTATCGAGGACGTGGAATACACGCTGACATACGACTACGCGGAGCTGACATTGAACGGAACAAAGATTTTCGGAAACGTGGAAAACGTCGTCGCCGATCGTGAAAAATGTATAGTGAGATCGTGACGTGCAACTATACGAATTTCATGCTGGATTACGGGGACGCGGTGAGAGCGGCGGTGAATCCGGAGTTTTTGGACGGAGCGGAGTATTATATTCCGGCGTCGATACGTAAGGAATACAGCGCGTATGATTCGGAAACGCATACCTGCAAAATCACGGTAGAGTATTCGTATAATACGCTTTTCGGAATCACGAATAACTATGACGAGAGCATTATATTCAAAGCGCTGGATCACAGCAGCCTGAATTACGGGGGAGTATTTCGTGGACAGTATCCCGGACGGGTACCGTGTGAAAGAGCTTTCGACCTCCAAGCCCGATAAGCTGACGATAGAAAACGCGGAGGATTACCGAAACGCGACAATAGAAGTGCGGACGAGCACGACGGCGAAAAAGAGGTGCTGCCGGTAGAGGTCGTATTTACAGACAGCTGGAAAATGGTCGTCGTCACATATTTGGAAAAACTATATCGATTACGGAATGAAGCAGGGTGAGAAGGATAAAGACGGAAAGCCTGTAAAAGCGTGTTTCGCGGAAAAGAAGGTATTTTCCGGATCGGTGAAAGTCAAAGACGTCGCGGACATTTACCACCCGACAAACGCGGAAATGTCAAAAAAATCCTCGGTCTTGAAAATTTGGATATTCTGGGCTTGGCGACGGCGGAGAGTATCAGCGTGACCTTTGACGGAGTATCGACCTATACGGCGAAGCTTTCGTATTCGTATGCGGCGTTGAAGCAGATCGATTATAACGGGAACGCGAAAGAAATAAAAATCCCGTTGACGAGCTATGCGGATTGGTGCGAGGAATACGGCAAGGATTGGTCTATTTTGTTCCTGAATCGGACGGATCGGCATTATTTCAAATATTCTAACGATGTTACACGTGAAAACTTGTACGGCTTTTTCTCGGTAGCGGTATTTAAGGAGCAGGTTTCGGATCTGAATTTCTTTATTTCAAGAACAACACGGGCGACGGCTGCATGACGATCTTTTCCCAAAGCGAAGTGCGCGGCTCCGGGGTGTATAAATTTTTCAGCCGTCTGGCGACGAAAAGCGGATTCATGGGGATATTGCTTGGTACGCCGTTGATCTCAACAATGTGCATGAATTTATGCGAGCTTGTGGACGACGATAACGCGATGTATTACAGTTATTTCTTCTATCTGGACGGGACGAGCGAAAACCCGTATCTGTCGAACGGCGGGGCGGACAATGCGGACGACACGGACAGCGCGATAAAGAACGCATTGAACGACGCGAAGGAATGGCTGAAAGAGACGTGGCAGAAGGTGAACGGCTCGAATGCCATGAAATGGTTGAAGATCCTGGGAGGCGTGGCGTTGGGAATTTTAGCGTTGACGGCGCTTATAGCGGGCGTATATAAAATTTTGAAACGGTCGGGGATCATCAAGCCGAAGAAAAAGACAAGCGGAAGCACGGCGAAAAAGAAAACGACGTCAAGAAAGAAGAAACCGAGCACGAAGGCGAAAAAATGAACAAGCAGAAGAACGCAAAAAAGCCCGCCGCGAGGAAACCCGCAGCGGGTAAGAAAAAAACTATAAATCCGCAGCGGCAAACCGCGGTGAAGCCGACGAAAAAATCCGGTAAGCCTGCCGAACAAAAAGTCAAAACCACCGAGAAAGAAAATTTTCCGCATTTTCGGAAGCACAACACATCAAATCACCCGGCATTGATTACAGGAGAATATTCGGAAAAGGAATATGACTATCGAAAAGTTATGCATGGAGAGAAAGACGGCCGACACAGAAATGAAAAAGGTCTCTCCGAATCCTAACCCCAAAGATCCGAGACCTATGTATATAGGGAAACGTGTACGGCATGACGAAAAGAAAAATTTCAGTACATGGAAATACCCTTGGAAATATCCTTCGACAAAAAATAAGAAGTAACGGGAAAACCGTTACTTTCTGAATGAGCGAC
>VOFK01003485.1_pt1 | contig 40502 bp, 77 predicted proteins | sample 5384121 | NCBI WGS metagenome assembly VOFK01 (sample SAMN12384730, study PRJNA508395) | human gut metagenome | isolation source: healthy gut J | host: Homo sapiens | reverse complement strand
CGGAAAAAAAGTTTCATTATCTTTACAGCAGACCTGTAAGAGGAAACAAATATGGCAGAACAGAAGAATTTTTATCAATGTGAAGATTGCAGTAATTGTTCTGCAAAAAGAAAAATGCTGTAAGTGCAAAGGGAATCGTAAAATTCGCTTGAATGAAGAACTGACAAAAAGTTTCACAAGGAAGTTCTTTCTGCAACCTGAACAGCATTCACGGAGCACTGCTGCGTATGAACCGAAGTATCCAGTCGGAAGGTGCAAACGGCATTATCAAGTGGAACAGGTCATATACCAGAGCTCGCAGAAGAGGATCAAAAAGCCTTGAATTTAGAAATTGCGATGATTTGCTGTGGTTTTAATCTTCATAAATTCCACTTGAAAAAGCCTGCAATGAAAAAAGCGGCATAAATTAAAAAATATTTTCCATTATTTTCAACACGGCAAAAACGCAGTTTTTTGCCGCTGTGTTTGCTGTATCCTTTTTTCAAGATTTAGATAGTTCTTTTTGCTGTGTGATATAAAAAAGCCCGTGGGCTTCCATATTGAGGAAATCCACGGGCTTTGTTGCGCTTTTTTTACAGCGCCTGTTTTTTATATTCGAATCTAATTACTTCCTCTTAGAAACCACCATAGCTGCACCTGCAAGTGCTGCCAGACCTATACTTATGCCCATTGCCGCATCTGTATTAGGGTTTGTGGTGCTGTTAGGATTTGTCGTTGTCTTTGATGATGAAGCCGCTGCGCTGCTGTCATTTGTTGCTTCAGAAGAAGCCTCGGAAGATGACTCCTCTGCTTTGCTCTCGCTGCTCTCATCACTTGACGACTCCTCAACAACGTTATTGAACTCAACGTCGTCGTCCTTTGTCATTTCGTCAACGCCGTCGTTAACCAACTCAACTCTCTCCCAGCCGTAAATGCCTTCAATAGCATATGTAAGCTCATAAGCTGCTGTCTTCTGTGAAACAGCTGATGGGTGGTAGTCAACTGCATAACCATTGTTTTTTCGCTGTCCTGAACGCTGAACTGGAAAACTGATACCTTGCTGTCGCCTGTTTCAGTCTTATAAGTGTCAACTGCATCTGTAATAGAAGGATAAAGCTCCTGTCCCATAATACCGAGTGTACAAAGTATCTCAGAATTTGATTCTTAGCTCTTATCTCCTTGAGGAAATTTACATAGCCCTTTTCAAACTCAGCACACTTATCAGCGTCACCCTTTGTGTATGAGTTATCGTTTGTACCAAGATTTACAACGATAAGCTCAGGCTGATACTGTGAGAAATCCCAATCATAATTAGCTGTCTGTTCACCGTCGAACCAGCTCCATGTAAAGCAGAACTTATCATAGAAATTTGGCACAAGCAGTGCGTCATTTATCTTGCCGTTGCCTGAATAACCAGAGATCACACCTGCTCCGCTTACTGATACAAAGCTGTAGTCAGCGCCAAAATTCTGTGCTGCCTTATAAGCATATGTCTTTGCGGCGTTCTCGTTGTAGATAGAAAATGACTTTCCAAGTGGATCATCAACGCCGTATCCACAAGTGATAGAGTCACCAATAAACTCGATAGAATGCTTTGCTGCCTCTGTTGGCTGTGGCTTGCCGTCTACCTCAAAGCTGTCAATTGCGATAACGCTCTGTGCAGCTTCTGAAAGCTTTATGAGCTTAACTGTGCTTTCGCCCTCAGGAAGCTCTACCTCAACTGCGTTTGTCTTCTTATTTTTTATGTAGCCCTGCTTAACAAGCTTGCCGTTTACAAATACGCCAATTCTTGCCTCACCTACGCTGCCGTTTACATTGAAAACAGCCGTTGTGCCTGTGCATTTGAACTCGATACCGCTTGCAGAATAGCCAAGTATCGTTGTGTCGCCCTTTCTGTAAGTACGACCGATAAGCTTAACATTGTCGCTTGTTGCCTCATAAGAGGTGAGCTTGTCCGTTGCTTCCGTGTCTGCCATGACTGTCATTCCCATGCAGCCTGCTGCAATTGCCCGCAGCACAGAAGCCTGCCAAAAACTTCTTCATACTATGATTTCCTCCGTTGTTTAATTTTTTTTTTTTTGTATCTTTTGCCTTAATATTTCTCGATCCAATAATTTAATTATACTCTATCTGCAAGATATGTACATTAATTTATTGTTAATATTTATTCGTCATTTTATTAACAGGACTGTTAGATATTCTTTATCCTCTTATAAACCACAGCCGACAGCGGTGGACAGACGAAACTGCCTGAAACGGGCTTTTTGTTCATCTTGCCACTTTCATCAAGCCTGAGATAAAAGCTTCCCTCAGGCAGACCGAAGCCCCTGTTCTCGTAGTAAGGATTAAGTGCGATAACGTAGCATTCTCCGTCTTTTTCAAGCTTCCAGCTTACGCAGTTCAATCGTCATTGTGCATAAAATGAAGATGTGCGTTCACGTCCTCTTTAGTATGCATTCGGAAAAGCGGACTTCCCTTTCTCAGCCTTATAAGAGCCTTATAATACTCAAAGACCTTCTTTATATTCAAGCTTCCTGTTCCACTTTATGGAGTTGGTGTAGTCAGGCGCATTGTAACTGTCATGGGGAATAGATATTCACATCGTTTGGCTCTTCGCCCTCTTTAAGTATCCTCGGCTTTGACCTAAGAAAATCCTGACCAAGCTGTATGAACGGCATGCCCTGTGAAAGTATCACTATCGCCGCCGCAAGCTTATCCATTTTTATCCTTACGTCCTCGCTGTCATTCTTTGCCGATATACAAAGCTTGTCCCACAAAAGTATTGTTGTCATGAGCCTCACAGTAATTCACCGCCTGAGTAGGTTCAAAAGCCCAGCAAGCTTCTTTTTTGCGTCATTTATCTGATAGTGTGGCACAGAGCCGGCTATACCACGCCTTAGGGTAGAAGCCGCATTTCTGTTTCCGCTGACAAAGCCCTTGTCATATGGATTGAAAGTACCGCCCTTAATGGAATCTCTGATGTTATCGTTGAAAAGTCCAACTCTTCCAAACTGATATGAGTTCCATTTATATGCAAGCCTGTCAGCAGGGAGCGGTGACTCTCCTCCCCGTCCAGCCCTCGCCATACATTAGTATCTGAGGATCTATCTTGTTAAGCTCGTCCCTTATGATGTTCACAGTTTCAATATCGTGAAGTGCCATACGGTCAAAGCGGAAGCCGTCTATCTTATATTCCGTTGCCCAAAAATCTGAGAGAAATCTATCATGAATTTTCTCATCATCATGTGGTTTGAAGCCGTTTCGTTTCCACAGCCCGAGCCGTTTGAAAAGAGCCGTCATTTCTTATCCTATGATAATAATATGGAAAAAAACGCTCAAAAGGCTGACTCACTCGGTATAGTAAGTGTGATTGTATACCACGTCCATTACAACGCCAATGCTGTTCTCGTGAAGTGCCATAACAAGCTGTTTGAACTCTCTTATCCTGCACTTAGGGTCATAAGGGGTCTGTAGAATATGACCCCTCAAGGCAGTTGAAGTTCTTAGGGTCATAACCCCCAGTTATATTGATTGAGCCAAGGCTTGCTCTCGTCCACAGTGGCATAATCTTCCACAGGGAGCAGGTGAACATGGGTTATGCCAAGCTCTTTGAGATGCTCGATACAGGTGTTCACGCCCTGATATTTCGTACCCTTATCGGCAAAGGCCACATACTTTCCTCTATGCTCAGGAGCAACGCCTGACGAACTGTCCGCAGAAAAATCCCTGACATTGGCACTCATATACCACTGCGTCGCAGGCATTTCTGCACTTAGGCTTTTTTTTCACCTTGTCCCAGCCCTCAGGGTCGGTGGTCTTGAAATTTACCACCGCACCAACGTTTCCGTTGACTCCGCAGGCTTTTTGCATAGATATCTATAGTTTCATGCCTTGTTTTGTGGTCAAACTCAAATGTATAGGTATAAAAAACACCGTCTAGGTCACGGAGTATCTCTACATACCAAACACCGTGGTCAAGCCTTTCCATAGGCAGGCTTTCAAGACGGCTTTTGCCCTCACCGTCAAGATACAGATTAAGATAAACTCCCGTTGCAAGCGGCGACCATGTTTTGAACACAGTTTTGCCCCTTTCATGATCGCACCCAGATCGTTTCCTATATATTGATTATCTCTGTCGAACTGTTCATAATTCAATCTGTACATTAACCATGCCCCTTGCCTATATTTTTTACGTCTTAGATATTTTTTCTTCAGACTTTCGCCAAGCACCGAGCCTTGAAGAAGCTTAGTTTCAAAGCCCTCTCTCGTATTTTTTAAGCAGGTCATCGCAAAGCTTTACCTTGTCCTTTTCAAGAAGCAGCAGGATAGTTGAGCCGCCAAACTCGAAATAGCCCTTTTCTTCGCCCTTTGCGACCTTTACGCCGCCCTCAGTGTGCAGATTAGTTATCCTGCCCACCATAAGAGCACCGACTTCCATTTGAATAATATCTCCGAACTGCTCCGTTCTTATCATGCAATATTCTCTGGAATTTTCCTTGAAAACAGGCAGATAATTGTTCCACCACAGAGTTCACAGTGTGAAGAATACCATTTATCTTTCTGTTGTGGCTCTTTACACCGTATGCACAATAGCAATAGCGGTGATAATCGTCCACTGAAAGTCTGATGATAACTGCATAGCCACCCTCATAACGCTTTGCAAGCTTGCTGTCCCTGAGAAGCGAGGCAGTATTATACACTGCGTTCTTTATAATAAAAGGTACCAGACTGTGTTATCTTATAAGCAGTCACCTTGCCGTCTGAAGGTGACACCAGCAGATTCTTGTCCTTAGTGATAAAACGTCTGCCAGGCTTTATTTTTTCTTGTGAAAAAATCATTGAATGAGCGATACATTCTTTCCTCATATTCAAACATATCTATTCCGTTTTTTCTGCAAAGCCGAAAATAAAAGGCACTGAGAACTTGCTGTCAAGTATCACTCTTGCACACTTTGAAAATATCGGACAGCCGAGAAATTTCATAAGCGCCCTGCCCATTGCCGAGCCGTAGGCAGCCGCAAGAAAGCTATCCTGAGATGTGGTCTGTTCATATTCTCTGCCCTGTCTGTCACGATATTTCATTTGTTTCTCTCCTTTTATTTACATTATTGTAGGGGACGACACCCCCCGACGTCCTGTTTTTCACACACCTGTCCGGCAAAAACATTTTCCATTCAGGTAACTTTTACCTTAGATTATATGCTGCATTTTAAGATAGCCGAGAAGGATTATCGCACCTATAGTAAAAGTATCAGCACGCCTTTCATGGAAAGCTTCTTGACATTTATTTTTTCAATACAAAGAGTATTGAAATAAGTATCATAAAGCTATGGAAAACAAATGGAAAAATATTTCTCGGTATATTGTGCTGACCCATGAACAGCAGAGGAAGTATCATAGCAACTGTTGTAACAGGCAGGCCCTTATATTCTTTTTCTGTTCTCTGTTGTGTTTCTCTGACGCTCTTCCTCCATAACGTTGAAGTAGCCAAGTCTGATAACAGCGCCCAGAACTATCATAATGCTTGCGATAAGACGAAGCGGATAAACTGAATTGTAGTGATAGCCTATGACAGCAGGGAAAAACACCGAAGCAAACAAGGTCGCACAGTGAGTCGATCTGTATGCCGAACACCTTTTCATGCTCTGTTCTGTTTTTTTTCATGCTTCGTGCTATCTTGCCGTCAAAAAGGTCGCAGATACCTGAAAGAAGCAGGCAGAGAAAAAGGCTATGGACATATGATTTTCAAAGACCTGAGTGATCCCGAACACTGACGAAACAAGTCCTATGTATGTGAGTATTACCGAATAATTATAAAAACCGATCATTTTTTTCTTTTTCCTCTCATCCTTCTTCGACTTCTTTTTTTAACTTCCTGCGACCCCTCAAGACCATTCTTCTTATCATTCCTCATAACGATAAAGTGAGCCACGAATGTTACCAATGCGCTCATTATCAGCAGTAAATAGAAGCTGAGTCCACGGCTCAGTAGCATTGCAGGCTTTACAAGCTCTGCGGTGAAAAAAAATGCTCATGAACATATATGTGAAGCAGCCCTCTGTTACGCCTGCCGCACCAGGCAATGGCAGCATTTCAACTGCAACGCCTATCATAGTCTGAAGTGCGATAATATTCCAAAAACTTGTTCCGCTAAGGCCGTAGGACTTATACACTATCCATGTGACAGCCAGCAGGAACAGTCTCTGCACCAGTGTGATAAGAAAAATATTTATCACAGTATGCACATTGCTCTTTATATATTCGAACCGATCATGTAATTGTCGCAGATACGCTTTATTTTGTTTATGTATTTTTTCGTTGTTCTTTTCTTTGAGTATCCTTATGCGTGTCAGAAGATTTATAAGCTTTATGCCCATTTTTCTCGCCCACAAAGGCTTATAGAAAATAAACACAAGCCCTGCGATATAGGCGATATTCAGTATAAATCCGATAAGCAGAAGCCACCAAAGCCGTCCCACATGAAGCTTTATAAAGCCAAAGTTGAAAAGCAGGAACGCCACTGCAAAAGAAGCACCTGCACAGCCTTGAAAAGCTATGGTGATGATAAGCATTATCAAGGTGGAAAAAGCCTATCTTTATGCCATCTTTCTTCATGTAATACATCTGCGCAGGCTGTCCGCCGGAAGCAGACGGCGTTATACAGCTAAAGAAAAAAAAGCCTATAAACGAATATTTCAAACAACGCCTGAAAGGAGTTTTTACTTCAAAAAGCCTCAGCATATACTTTATTATGACCGACTCCCCTGCCACATAGCAGAACACGCACACAGCACCCACTGCAAGCCAGCTTTTTCTTTGCAAGGTGAAGATCCGCCACTATGTCGGAAAATTCTTCTCCTCTGAAAAGCAGTCTGACTGTCAGCCAACCTATGACCACAATAAAGAATATATTAAGAACATATTTCAGGTTCTTTTTTTTATTTTCATCATCTCCGAATTTTCAGCCTGTCCATTAAAAGGTCAGACCGTTTTTGTCCCACACATATTTTTTTTACAGCACAAATGCCCATAAAAGCACAGATTTACTATTATCTGCAAAATTGTAAATCTTATTACTACCTGAGTATCAGACCAGCCCTTGTTCTTTCTTGCATGGTCGTGAAGAGGGAGTTCTTATGCCCTCCATAAAATTCTTTATTTTCAGGAAACGTCTGAAAGAAAGCTTGAGAAGTCCAAGTCCGCCGTCAAGTATGATAACTATAGCCATAGGGATAAATGCGAACGGTGCGGCAGTTTTCAAAAACATCACCGCAAGGAAAAACGCCCAGCGCTCTCGAGCCTGCGTCGCCCATGAGCATCTGGCTAGGCGAGCAGTTGAACCACAGATAAGCCGCAAGCGTCACGAACATTATCATAGGAAGGAGCATATCAGCCGCACCACTCTTTGTCACCATAAATGCAAGTGGCAGAAGAACTGTCATGACCAATGAACCGCATAGCCCATCAACGCCGTCTGTACAGTTTGTAACGTTTATAGCTGTCCAAACGAGGACGCCTGCAAGGATGATGCGAACAGCGGTGCAGGGATAGTGAAAGTGGAATCTGTGATATAAAGCTTCACCTGCGAGCCGTTATAACAATAGTATGTAAACGCAATGCCAAGAGATATAACAAGGTCGATAAGGCCCTTTTTCAGGTTGCCCCAAGGAGTTTCAGCAGCATCGTCAAAATATCCGCTGAGCATGGCGGCATACACAAGCACGAGATAGATTATGTTCTCGATATCGAGAGGATAAAAAGCGCTGTGCAAAAGTGTAAAGGAAGTCACGAAGATAATTCCTGCGCCACGAGGCTTGCCCTCAGAAAGTGCGCCGTTCACAGCAAACGCTCTGCCCTGATCTTTAGGCAAAATGCGTTTGAAGAATTTCAGGCTGAAAAAAGCAATAAGAAAACTGCACAGCATTGGCACAAATAGCACCAATGTAGTATTATTAGTCTTAGCCAAAAGGTTATAAAACATTGTCATCGTCCTTTTCTGTTTCAATTCATACATATACTATTATATTATACAAACATAGCTGTGCAAAATGCAAATATTATTATCCGTCATTTTGCACAATTTTTTTCTTAATGGTTTCTTAATGTAGAAAATTTAAGGTAAGTGCCAAGCAAAAACAAAATGCACAGCCCATATAAGACTGTGCATAGGTTCATTCTGTTTCATTCAATATGTTCATCATTTCGGACGGCGTAACAATAAAATCTTTCATGGGATAATGTTTCTTATTTCCCGTGACAACATAAGCATTATTATCACGCTTTTCCATTGCTACCTCGTAGAAAATAAGATCGTCCATATCCACGAGTATCTCCCCTGTCGGTTTCGGGTCAACTTTAATTCCATTTGAAATAATAGAATTTATCATTGTTTGGATAGTTTCAGCTTTTAGGTGAAACTTAGGTCTGTTCAAGACTTCCGCATATTCATCTATTATGTCATCATGAAACAGCGGCGTTATCCTGCCGTCAAGCACCTCACGAAGCACCATACACGGCGGAGATTGCGAATTTTTAGTGATAAGAGCAGATACGATAACATTTGTGTCAATAACAGCGCAGACTTTCATTTATCATTTTCTCCTGTTCTTTCTCACTTCTGATATCTCAGCGTTTATCTCGTCCAAAGACATTTCAGGGACGTCAGTTGCCTGCTCTCTAAGCTTTTCAAACGCTTCAAGTCCCTCTGCTCTTGTAACAGCATTTTCAGGAAGAACTGTTTCAAATGGTATTCCACGCACCATTTTGCTGCGCACCATAAACATTCTGAAAGCTGTAGGAAGATCCATTCCTAATGCACTGTATATCTCGCTTACCTCATTTTTAAGGTCACTGTCAACACGGAATTGAACTAAAGTCTGATTTTTTGCCATACAAAACACCTCCAAATATATCAAAATGTATGTGTTTATCTTTCAATTATATTATATCATCATTTATATATATTGTCAACACAGTACACTACAAAATACATTATCATGAAAAAATATATTTGCTCTAAAGATTGAAAAAAAAAAACATTATTTTGTGCTATAATTATCTCATTAAGGAGGCATTTTTATGGCAATAAAAGACAAAGTGCTGGAACTTCTCGACGATAACAAGGGCAAATATCTTTCAGGCGAACAGCTTGCTGACACGCTTGGCTGCACACGAGGGGCTGTTTGGAAGGCTGTGAAAGCTTTGCAGGAAAACGGCTACCCTATCTCTGCGGTGACGAATAAGGGCTATTCCCTTGATGAAAACACTGATATACTTTCCTTGCAGGCATAAAAAATATCTTGACCCTGACCGTCAAGGGCTTGAAATAGAGGTATACAAGGAAGTAAGCTCCACTAATCTGGTACTCAAAGACTATGCAAATCAGGGTGTGCCCGAGGGCAGGATAGTCATTGCAGGTATGCAGACGCAAGGGCGTGGAAGGCTTGGACGTTCTTTCTTTTCTCCCTCTGATTCGGGACTTTACATGAGCATTCTTCTCCGCCCTGACATGGCTGCGGCTGACGCTGTTAAAATAACCACTGCTGCTGCAGTGTCTGTTGCCCTTGCAGTGGAAAAAGTCAGCGACCAAAAGCCTGACATAAAATGGGTCAACGACATTTACATAAACGGCAGGAAGATATGCGGAATACTCACGGAGGCTTCTTTCAGCATGGAAAGCGGCGGACTTGACTACGCTGTGCTTGGTATCGGTGTGAACACCTACGAGCCGGAAGGCGGTTTTCCTGAGGCAATAAGAGATATCGCAGGACCGATATTCCACGATAGAAAAAGCGATATGCGAAACAGGATAGCCGCAGAGATAATAAACAATTTCATGCGTCTTTATGACAGCTTTGAAGAAAACAGCTTTTTACCCAGAATACAGAAAACGCTTGCTGTGGGTAGGCGAGAAGATAAACGTCATAAGAGGAAGCGAAAAAACTCCTGCCACAATGCTTGGGGCTGATGAGGACTGCCGCCTGCACGTCAGATATGAGGACGGCAGAGAAGAATATATTTCCTCGGGAGAGATAAAGTATTCGCAAGGCTTAACATAATATACGAAATGTTAGGTATATCTAATGAAACAAACGTCTATGATTTTTTTATAATTAATTCAGTTTATCAAATAGTACCAGCAGGTCGAGTCATTGAGAAATGGCTCGATTTTTTATGCATTATAACTATATAAACGTTTTCGTTTATGTGTATTTCTACAAGTTAGTCAATACTTATTCTAATTATATATAGCCCATGTAAATAAAAAAACATTATTCATTTTGTGTCATATAGTATATAATTATAGTTGACAGTATGTCTTGATTATTGACTTTGTAATCAAATTTAACTTTAATTATATGGAGGAAATTTTATGACAAAAAGAATTTGATTATTCACCGATCGACAAAATTCTTGAAAATCATGAAAAAACAACGGTCATAGCCATATTGCAGGATATTCAGGAGATATATCACTATCTTCCAAAGGAAATATTCCCATATCTTGCAAAAAAAGCTTGGCACAGGCGAAGCAAGGAATATACAGCGTTGCGACCTTTTATGAGAATTTTCTCTCGAGCCAAAGGGCAAATACGTTATCAAATGTTGTGACGGCACTGCCTGTCATGTAAGAAAATCTATACCTATTCTCGAATATCTCAGAGGAGAGCTCGGTCTTAGCGAGAAGAAAACCACCACTGACGATCTGATGTTCACAGTGGAAACTGTTTCATGTCTTGGTGCTTGTGGACTTGCCCCCTGTTCTCACTGTGAATGATGTTGTTCACCCTGAGATGAATCCTGACAAGGCTGCGGCTCTGCTTAAGGAACTGAGAGAAACGGAGGCTGAATAATATGCTGCTGAAAACGAAATACGATCTTGACAACGCCCGTGAACAGTATGGTAAGCTTGTTGACAAGCAGGCTAGAAAAGTGCTTGTTTGCGCAGGTACAGGCTGTGTTGCAGGCGGTTCGCTGAACATATACCAGAAGCTTATCGAAACTATCTCCGCAAAGGGATTGGAGTGCGTGGTAGCACTTGCTGACGAGCCACATGATGATGATATCCACGATGGCGCTATCGGCGTAAAAAAAGAAGCGGCTGTCACGGCTTCTGCGAAATGGGTCCACTTTGTTAGAATAGAGCCGGAGGGCTGGCTTTTACACTAAGGTAAAGACTTGACGATGTTGACGAGATAGTTGACAAGACTATCTGCAATGGCGAGTGCGTTGAAAGACTGTGCTACAAGAAAAACGGCGAAATATATCGCCAGCAGTCAGAAATACCATTCTATAAGATGCAGCAGCGTATCGTACTTGAACACTGCGGTCACATTGACGCTACTTCCATAAAGGAATATCTTGCTATAGGCGGCTACAGAGCCTTTGAAAAGGCACTTCTCGATATGTCACCTGAGGATATCCTCAACGAAATGACAGAATCTAATCTTCGTGGACGTGGAGGCGGAGGATTCCCTCTTGGCAGAAAGTGGACAAGCGTTGCAAAGCAGAAAAAGCCCTACAAAATACATAGTCTGCAATGGTGACGAGGGCGACCCTGGCGCATTTATGGATCGTTCTATCATGGAGGGCAACCCACACAGACTTCTTGAAGGCATGATGATAGCCGGTATCGCAACAGGCGCAAAAAGAGGGATATATCTACGTTCGTGCAGAATATCCGCTGGCAGTATCACGTCTTAAAGGTGCTATCGCACAGGCTGAGCAGTTTGGTCTGCTTGGTGACAATATACTCGGCACAGATTACTCATTCAGAATACATATAAACCGTGGTGCAGGCGCATTTGTTTGCGGTGAAGGCTCTGCCCTGACGGCTTCTATCGAGGGCAAGAGAGGTATGCCTAGAGTTAAGCCGCCAAGAACTGTTGAACATGGTCTTTTCAACGAGCCTACAGTTCTCAACAACGTTGAAACGCTGGCTAACGTGCCTGTTATCATCAACAACGGTGCAAAAATGGTTCAGGAGCATAGGCCCTGAGAACTCCCCTGGAACAAAGGCTTTCGCTCTTACGGGCAACATCTCGAACACCGGTCTTATTGAAGTGCCAATGGGAACTTCTCTCAGAAAAAGTAATATTCGATATCGGCGGCGGCATGAGAGGCGACGGAAAGTTCAAGGCTGTTCAGATAGGCGGTCCGTCAGGCGGCTGTCTTGTTACGCCTAACCTCGATATCCAGCTTGACTTTGACCTCGCTGAAAAAAGTCGGTGCTATGATCGGCTCAGGCGGACTTGTTGTTATGGACGATAAGTCCTGTATGGTAGAAGCTGCAAGATTTTTCATGAATTTCACCCAGAACGAGTCCTGCGGAAAGTGCGTTCCGTGCCGTGAGGGTACAAAGAGAATGCTTGAGATACTTGAGCGTATCGTAAATGGTAACGGTCAGGATGGGGATATCGAACTGCTTCTTGAGCTTGCCGACACTATCTCCTCAACTGCTCTCTGCGGTCTTGGAAAGACGGCTGCATTCCCCTGTTGTATCTACAATAAAGAACTTCCGTGAGGAATATGAAGCTCACATAAGAGATAAGAAGTGTCCATCAGGCAACTGCAAGAAACTTGTGACATATCAGATCGACCCTGAGATATGCAAGGGCTGTTCAAAGTGTTCAAGAGTCTGTCCTGTGGGTGCGATCAGCGGTGAGATCAAAAAGCCGTTCAAGATCGACACCTCTAAGTGCATAAAGTGCGGAGCTTGTATTTCCAACTGCCATTTCAAAGCTGTCAAGGAGGTTTAATTTTAGCTATGAATAAAGAGTTTATGATAATCGACAATATCCCCGTTGCTATAAACGGTGAAAAAAAAATCTGCTTGAGCTTATCAGAAAGGCAGGCATCGAGCTTCCTACTTCTGTTACTATTCTGAGCTTTCAGTATACGGTGCCTGCAGAATGCATGGTGGAAAACAAGTGGGGTGGCATGGAAGCCGCTTGCTCAACTCCTCCGAGAAACGGTATGGAGATATACACAAACACACCAAGGCTGAGAAAATACCGCAAGATGATATTGGAACTTCTTCTTTCAAATCACTGCGGCGAATGTACGACCTGCGATAAAAACGGCAAGTGCAAATTGCAGGAGCTTGCCGCAAGATTTGATATCCACAGGGGTACGTTTTGACAATCCAAAGTCCAAGCCTTGTATCGATGATTCTTCTGTCTCTATAACTAGGGACGCCAACAAGTGTATCCTCTGCGGTGACTGCGTAAGAGTTTGCAACGAGGTACAGAATGTTGGTGCAATAGATTTTGCATTCAGAGGCTCAAAAATGAAGGTAGCCTGCTCATTTGACAAAGCCTATAGGCGATTCAAACTGCGTTGGCTGCGGTCAGTGTGCGGCAGTCTGTCCAACAGGCGCTATAATCATAAAGAACGACAGCCACAGGCTTTGGAAAGAGCTTAATCAGGAGGACACTATTGCAGTGGCTCAGGTAGCTCCGGCTGTAAGAGTTGCAGTGGCAAAAGAGTTCGGCTACAATGGTGAGAACGTTATGGGCAAGATAGTTGCAGCACTTAGAAGAATAGGCTTCAACTACATTTTTGACACATCTACAGCCGCAGACCTCACTGTTATGGAGGAGTCAAAGGAGTTTGCAGACAGGCTTGCAAACGGCGGAAAGCTCCCGCTGTTCACATCATGCTGTCCTGCATGGATAAAGTATGCTGAGAACGAGTATCCTGAGATACTGCCTAACATTTCCACTTGCCGCTCACCAATGCAGATGTTTGCTTCCGTAATAAACGAGAAGTTCAAGGGCGAGGGCAAGAAGATACTTTCTGTTGCTGTTATGCCTTGCACTGCCAAAAAGGGCGAAGCCGCAAGAGATGAGTTCAAGGACGAGAACGGCAAACCACTGGTTGATTTTGTCATCACAACTCAGGAGCTTATCATGATGATAAAAGAGGCCGGTATCGTGTTCAACGAAATAGAGCCGGAAGCTGTTGATATGCCGTTCGGCACTATGACAGGCGCAGGCGTTATCTTCGGTGTAACAGGCGGTGTAACAGAAGTGCAGTTATCAGACGTGTTTCCACAGACAAGTCACTCGCTTCCTGAGAAATCTTGCATTCGAGGGCGTAAGAGGCTTCGAGGGCATAAAGGAGCTTGAAAGTACCTCTTTGGCGACAAGGCTATCAAGGTCTGCGTTGTAAACGGACTTCGCAATGTTGAAGTCATAATGAACAGAATGAAAAGCTGGCGAGCATTTCGACCTTATCGAAGTCATGGCTTGTCCAAACGGCTGTATAGGCGGCGCTGGTCAGCCAAAGGCTACTATCGACGAGAAGAAAGAGCGCAGTGTTAATCTTTACAATGCTGACAAGCTTTGCACTTTGAAGCGTTCAGAAGAAAAAATCCGCTTATGGATAAGCTTTACGAGGGTATCCTCAAGGGCAGAGAGCATGAACTGCTTCATGTAAGCTATGTAAAATAACAAAATAGCATAAATAGAAAGGGCTGCACGAAACTGTGCAGCCTTTTTGTACGGACTATTTTATTATGATATGTCCTCCAAACCTTGACAGCTCTCTTTTCATTTCTGTAGTTGACTACCTCTCCGAGAGTGCAGTATATAACAGAGAACACAGGAACAGCGATGAACATTCCGAATATGCCAAAGAGGTTTCCGCCTATGGTGATAGCAAAAGTGTCCATAGTGACGGCAGACCAACCGAGTTTCCTACCACCTTTGGATAGATAAGATTGCCCTCAATAGCCTGAATAATGAACATGAACAACAAAAACAGCACAGCCTGCTTGAAATCCGTCACGCATATAAGCAGGAAGCCCACCACATAGCCAAGAAAAGCTCCCACAATAGGGATAAGTGCAGTGCAGGCAACGAGTATGGCAATAAGCACTGCATTCGGGAAACGGAAGATAGCCATACCAATACCGCAAAGGGAGGCCGAGGATCATGGCTTCCGTGGTCTGACCCACAAGAAAGTTCGCAAAAGTGTCGATAGAGCGACGGCATATACGGCTTATGCGGTCGGTGATACGATTGCTGAGAAAAGCACAGCTTATGCACTTGCACAGGTCTTTGAGCCGCTCTTTTGCGGCAAGCATATAGACCGCAAAGCAGATTCCCCAAGAAGAAGTTCACAAGACCTGAGAAAAGATCTGTCACAAAGCTTACTGTGGAGCTGAGTGTGTTCAGTATAACAACGCCGTCTTTCAGCCAGCTTGTAACCTTATCGATAATATCAGCAGTGCTTATATTCATTCTGTCAAGCCACCCTGCTATCTCAGGGGAATTGTTGAGCTTGTTGGAAATATTTGAAATAAGCACAGGAATATCGTCTGAAAGCTGAGAGAAAGTCTTTATGCGTGCAGGGATAATAAGCCAGCACACAAGTGCCACAACGCCTAGGCAAAGCAGAAAGGTCAACACTATCGAGCATGGTCTTTTCAGCGTTTCCACAGTTTTTAGCATATTTCTCTTTTTTAGGCTTTAAAAGCCTCTTTTTTCAATGCCTGACATTGGCACATTCAGGATAAATGCGATTATAATACAGCCAAATATAACAGGCTTCAAGACCCCGATCATTACGCCCAGAAGTCTAAAAAACTTGTCATAGTTGGTCAATCCCCAAAAAAGCACTACGCCAAGAACCACAAGGGCTGCATTTTCTTTGAATTTTTTTTGTAAATTTCATTAGTTTCTCCTTACAAAAACGAGCTGTACAGCCTTTGCCGTACAGCTCTCAAATCGCTTAGAAATTAGTGTTAAGGCTGAGATACTGTCCGCTCTGATAGAGATAGATCAGATATACCACAGACGCATAGATAGTTACAACAAAGCACCACCAATGTTGTAAATGCGGCGAGAATGTTCAGTATCGGGATAAATGCCACAACAAGGCACACTGCCATGACAATAAGGCAGGTCTTGTTTACATTCCACACATGGTCGCCCTTGTTTGCAAGCCCGTAGTTCTTCACGTCCCTGAGCAGGTCGCCTGTTGATTTGCAGATATAGTAAAAAGCACCGCTATGTTCATTACATTGCCAAAGCAAAACTCAGAACACTTGATATCGCATTATTGTCAATAAATGTATCAACTATTGAAAAGATAAGATCAGCCACTGTGAAAACAAAGAGCTGTCTGATAACCATTATGGTCTTTTGAAGCTTCAAGTATTCCCCATACGTTGAAAATAGTTGCGGCTACGGTACAAGTCATCAAAAAGAAGTGCGCCTATCCCCGGTATAAAAGCGAGCGGAACTCCTATCACACCTATGATCTTTGCCAGAAACACCTTTTTGATACCGCTTGCGGCATTTGGATATTTTACCATTTTATTACCCCCTATATTTCGATTTCTTAATCAAGTTCGATATTCATTATCGGCTGTGAAACGTCTGCGCCGGCGAGGTACCATTGGAAGAACGTTTATATCCTTGTTGATGATAACGTCCACAAGGCAAGGCTTACCGCATTTGAGTGCCTTTTCAAGCATTGGCTTTATCTCGGATTTCTTTGTTATCCTTATGCCTTCAACGCCAAATGGCGTCGGCAAGCTTCATAAGGTCTGTTCCTCTTTCAATGTTAGTCTGAGAAAATCTCTTACCGTAGAAAAGTCTTTTGCCACTGTCTTACCATTCCGAGAACGTCATTCTCGAAAACAAGCTCAATAAGCGGTATCTTATGCTTTGCAAGTGAAGAAAGCTCGTTGCAGTTCATGAAGAAGCTTCCGTCGCCTGCAATATTTACTACAGTTCTGTCAGGGTTGCCCACCTTTGCGCCCATTCCTGCGCCAAAGCCGTAGCCCATTGTACCAAGTCCGCCGCTTGAAGCAAAGCTTCTTGACACTTGAAGTTATAATACTGTGCAGCCCACATCTGGTGCTGACCGACTTCTGTGGAGATGATAGCCTTGCCGTCTGTAAGTCTGTCAAGCTCCTCGATAACGTCCTGCGGAAGCACCTCGTCCTCGCTCTCGATAGGCACCATTCTCAGCGCATACTGCTTTTTCCAATCCATAACAGTATTCATCCAAGCCTCGTGCTTCCATATCAGGAAGCAGCTCGCAAAGCTTTGCAAGGATATACTTAACGTCTCCAGTAACATGGCTGTAAACGTCGATATTCTTGCCTATCTCAGCAGGGTCTATATCAATATGTATGATCTTCTTATCCTTTGCAAATGTCTTAGCGTTGCAAAGAACTCTGTCAGAAAATCTCGAGCCAAGAACTATCATAAGATCACATTCGCTGAGCGTCATAGCGGCTGTCTTTGTGCCGTGCATACCAAGCATACCGATATAGCAGTCCTTAGTATTGTCAAGTGCGCACTGACCCATAAGTGACAATGAAACAGGTGCGTCCACTTTTCTTTGCGAACTCAGCCATTTCTTCTGTTGCGTCAGCAGAAACAACTCCGCCGCCTGCGTAGATAAAAGGCTTCTCAGAATTCTTTATAAAGCTCTGCCGCAGCAGCTATCTCCTCGTTTATGCCCTCAGGATTATGATTTACTACCTTCTTAGGCTCTTTCTTCTCATAGACCATAAGTTGCGCCTGTGATATCCTTTGGTATATCTATAAGAACAGGACCTTTTCTGCCCTCGTTTGCAATATAGAAAGCTTCTCTGATAATGTCAGCAAGCTCCGCAGGATCTTTCACAATGTAGTTATGCTTTGTGATAGGCATTGTTATCCCGCAGATATCTACCTCCTGAAAAGAGTCAAGACCAAGCAGATCTCTTGTTACGTTTCCTGTGATAGCCACCATAGGGATAGAATCCATATAAGCTGTGGCGATACCTGTTACAAAGGTTCGTAGCACCTGGACCTGAAGTTGCGATAACAACGCCCGTTCTGCCTGTTGTTCTTGAATATCCGTCAGCCGCATGGCAGGCAGCCTGCTCATGGGCGGTGATAACATGGTGTATCCTATCAGAATATTTATACAGCGAGTCATATATGTTTAGAACTGCTCCGCCCGGATAGCCGAACACTGTATCGACGCCCTGCTCCAGCAAACATTCAATTATAACGTCTGAGCCACGTAACTCTTTTTCAACATTTTTTATTTCCTCCAAATTACAAAATACATCTAAGATCATAAAAATATATCAATATATGATTATACTATATCTGCTTTAAAAAGTCAATACTTTCATTCATTTGGCTCATAAGCTCGTCCACCGTATCAGAGAAAAAAGCTTTGCCTGCTCGTCAGGCTTCTTTTCCTCTACAGCTTCCGCCTTTTCAGGCTTCTTATTTTCAAGCATATCCTGCACGCTCACTGTCTTTTTCCACAGCCTTTTTTGCTGTGAGCGTTTTAAGCTCATGATCGTCAAGATAAGGCTTTTATGCCCACAACGGAAACATTGTCAGTTCCGCCGTTTGTAAGGGCAAGCTCCATTATAGCGCCTAGCTTTTCAGAAACAGAAAGGTCAAGACCAAGCCCCACCACCATTTCTTCCTCAGAAACGTAATCCGACACACCGTCTGACACTATGATTATCATATCGTCAGGTTCTTTGCCAAAATCAGCCACCAATGGTGTTTTGTGCCACATCAGGTTCATTGAGAGTGCTGCCGATAGAAGATATTATGGCATTCTGATACTGTAGCTCAAGCTCTGACACATCTTCTATCCTGCCATGCTCATACATATATCGTGCATAGGATTGGTCAACAGATATCTGTCTGATAGTGCCGTTCACATAACGGTACATTCTGCTGTCGCCAACGTTTATGCACATTGCTCTGCTTTCCTCGTCCACCGCAAGGCAACAAAGAGTGGTCTGCATATTTGCAGCGTTTTTCAGCCCTTACGCCCTGCTTTTTTATTTTGTTGTGAACATCGATAAGCGTTCTTTTTTCATATCCACCCCTGAATTATATTCAAGAATGGAAAGATGCCTTAAACAAAGCTCCGAGGCGACCTCTCCTGCATTTTTCTCCACCAACGCCGTCGCAAACGGCTGCAATAAAAAGAGCAGCGACAGTTGATTCATAGCTGCCGCTGTTGATGACCTCGTGGTCTATTAAAATGCAGTCCTCATTCTGTTCACGGTAATTTCCCTTGTCTGTTATTCCGTAAATATAATAATACATTTATTATCACCGTCTGAAAACTGGTATCGTGCTGTTATATCATATCTGCAACAAGACTGCCCATTTCCTTACAGCCAACGAGCTTCATGCCCTCTGACATGATATCCCTGTTCTGTAGCCTGCTTCAAGGACTTTCTTGACAGCATTGTCGATTGCGTCTGCTTCCTTATCCATATCGAAAGAAAATCTCAGAAGCATTGAAGCTGAAAGTATAGTTGCGATAGGGTTAGCCTTTATCCTGTCCTGCAATATCAGGTGCAGAGCCGTGGCTAGGCTCATACATACCGAACTTTGTGTCGTTCAGTGAAGCGGAAGCCAGCATACCAAGTGAGCCTGATATCATTGCAGCCTCGTCTGAAAGGATATCGCCGAACATATTCTCTGTAAGGATAACGTCAAACTGTTTCGGATCTTTTACAAGCTGCATTGCACTGTTGTCAACGAGCATATGCTCAAGAGTAACCTCGGGATAATCATTTGCCACTTCGGTAACGACCTTTCTCCACAGCCTTGAAGAATCAAGAACGTTTGCCTTATCAACGCTTGTAACTTTTCTTTCTTCTCTTCATGGCAATGTCAAAGCCACGGATAGCAATTCTTCTTATCTCGTTCTCGTTATATGTAAGAGTATCAACAGCAGTTTCAACGCCGTCAACGTTCTCTGTCTTTCTCGCACCAAAATACAGACCGCCTGTAAGCTCTCTCATTATCATCATGTCGAAGCCGTCGCCGATTATATCGTCCTTAAGGGGGCAAGCTTCTCTAAGCTCGGGATAAAGATTTGCAGGACGCAGGTTAGAACAGACCAAGCTCTTTTCTTATTTTCAGGAGTCCGGCTTCAGGCCTGAGGTTCGGAGCAAGCTTATACCATGGTGAAGTGGAAGTATTTCCGCCGATAGAGCCAAGCAGAACTGCGTCTGAGTTCTTTGCTATCTCGACAGCCTCGTTCTGTAAGCGGAACGCCATATTTATCTATAGAACAGCCGCCCATAAGGATATCAGTATAAACAAACTTATGACCGAACTTTTTCAGCAACCTTGTCGAGGACCTTCTGTGCTTCTGTTACTATTTCAGGGCCTATCCCGTCGCCCTTTATAACTGTTATTTTTCTTTTCCATGTTATTTTTCCTCCTCAGAATTTAAAGTCGAAACGCTTATCTCGCAGGAATAGCTCTGCTTTTCGGCTGTCATGAACAAAATGCCTGTATAGACCGAACACTCGCCGTCAATAAGCTTCTTTTTTTTGCAATAATCGTCAGCAGCCATGCCTTTGAGCTGATACTGCATATAACTGTCCGCCGTATCAGTGCCGTCAAAGTTCACCTGACTATAGTCTATTTCCTCACCATCCATATAATATGACCAGTAGTAAGACAAACCGTCAGAGCCTTTGACCTTTATGCTGTTGGGTGAAACAGTGCTGTCTATGCTTGCTTCGTCTATATTCGCCCAAAGTCCGTTGAAAGTGGAAAATCCAGCACCATTTATCTCAGGCTTATTGCAGGCAAAGGTCTTTGTTGTAACGCCTTTTTTATCGGTCCTTTCGTCCTTTTCCACAAGCACTATACTGCTGTTTGAAGCAGTTCCCTTGCAAAACTGCCGCCAAGCTTTCTGTTTATCTCTGCAGAGCTTAGGGTCAGGTCTATCTTGCTGCCGTCCACCATTACCATAAAAGGCAGAAAATCCTTGCTGCTGTATTCAAATTTATTACTGCTCTCCTCTTTTTTTCGAGCAGCCTGCGCTGCACACCAGCATTACCCCCTGCTGCAAGTGCCGCAAATAGCTTTTTTTAGCTTTCATAACTTCACCCTTCATAGAAACAGTTCAAGGGCGACCCCTTTTTGAGAGATCCCCTTAAAGCTTCAAAATATCTTATTTAAGTGAGTTAAGAAGACCATTGCTGTTGATGATATTGATAAGAAACTCAGGGAATGACTGACCCTGATAGGTCTCATTCTTGGTCTTGTTTTGTGATAACGCCACTGTCGAAATCTATCTCCACCTCGTCACCATTATCTATCTTCTCAGCAGCTTCCTCGCACTCAATGATAGGAAGTCCGATATTTATAGCGTTTCTGTAGAATATTCTTGCGAATGTCTTTGCTATAACGCAGGATATCCCGCTCGCCTTGATAGCAGCAGGCGCATGCTCTTGATGAACCGCAGCCGAAATTGCTCTTTGCTACCATTATATCGCCCTTCTGAACGTTCTTTTGCAAAGTCAACGTCAATATCCTCCATGCAGTGCTGTGCAAGCTCCTGCATATCAGGTGTGTTGAGGTATCTTGCAGGGATAATAACGTCTGTGTCTACGTTATCCCGTATTTATGTACTTTTCCGCAAGCTTTCATTATGAAAACCCCTTTCGTCAAACTTTATCAGCCCTGCTTTTGAACTCTGACGAATGGAATATATTTTCTCCTATCGCCTGTTTTCTAAGCTCTTCTCATATATCTTTTCAAGATACGGGCCGTCTATAGTATCCTTGTTTCTTGTAATAAAATAGCAGATCTTTACCTTGTGGAACATTCCCTCTTTAACGAGAGCATACACAGGTGTACCCCCCGATATTGGAGGTATAAAAGGTATTGAAGCCCTTCTTGTCAATAAGAGCCTGCGTCATTTCCACGGTAAATGTATTTTTTGTCATGGAGATCCTGAATGATCTCGTCAGCCTTCTCCTCACGCTGATAGTCATTTAGTGAAGTTCCGTACTTCTTTGTAACAATACTAAGAAGTATATCGGAGAATATTTCCCTAAGATAATTTTTCATCTGTTCTCGCTCCCAAGTCGTATATGCGGTCATACCGCATATCAATTATTCCCCCAACGCAAGATCTGTCAGCTGATTTTCTCCCCCGAATATCACATAACTTCCGACGGCTGTGAGATCTTGCCTGTCACAGCTGAAGCGGCGGCAACGTAAGGTGAAGCCAGATAAACCTCTGATTCTGGGTGACCCATACGTCCCACGAAATTTCTGTTTGTTGTTGCAACGGCTCTTTCGCCCTTTGCAAGAATACCCATATGGCCGCCAAGGCACGGACCGCAGGTAGGAGTAAAAGCACACAGCCTGCATTTATGAATATCTCCAGCAGACCCTCTTTCATAGCCTGCATATATACCTTCTGTGTGGCAGGGATAACGATACATCTAACGTTCTTTGCCACCTTTTTTGCCGTCAAGTATCTCAGCGGCACATCTCAGATCCTCTATTCTTCCGTTCGTACATGAGCCGATGACCACCTGATCTATCTTGACCTCCGGGATATCGTCAAATGTTCTTGCGTTCTCAGGCAGATGCGGGAAAGCGACTGTAGGCTTTATCTGGCTGAGGTCAATAGTGTATTCAGCCTCATACTCAGCGTCATCGTCAGCCTTGTATATCTTATACTCTCTGTCTACCTTATCCTTGATGTAATCAAAGTGTAACATCGTCAACTTTGCAAATATGCCGTTCTTAGCACCTGCTTCGATAGCCATGTTAGCCATGCAAAAGCCTGTCCTCCATGGAAAGGTTTTTCAGACCCTCGCCGGTAAATTCCATAGACTGATAAAAGTGCGCCGTCAACGCCTATCATACCGATTATATGAAGTATAACGTCCTTAGCGGCACTATACTTTGGAAGCTTGCCTACGATATTGAACTTGATAGCAGCAGGGACTTTGAACCAAGTCTTTCCCTTTGCCATGCCTGCGCACATATCTGTTGAGCCGATACCTGTTGAGAATGCGCCAAGTGCACCATATGTACAAGTATGTGAGTCAGCACCGATAACGCAGTCGCCTGGAGCGACAAGTCCTTTCAGGAAGCAGAGCGTGTTCAATGCCCATATCGCCAACGTCGAAATAATTCTTTATGTCATACTTTGAAAGCAAAATCACGGCAGGTCTTGCACTGTGTAGCGGATTTGATATCCTTGTTAGGTGCAAAGTGATCCATGACCATTGTGACCTTATTCTTATCGAAAACATCTGTAAAGCCCGCTTTATTGAACTCGTTGATAGCCACAGGGGACGTAACGTCGTTGCCGAGAACCAGGTCAAGGTTCGCCATTATAAGCTGACCTGCCTTGACTTCGTCAAGACCTGCGTGGGCTGCCAGAATTTTCTGAGTCATTGTCATACCCATTTAATATTACTCCCTTACTATCAGATCTCAGAGTTTACCAAGATCCTTTATTTTTTTATACCCATTTATTATACCACTATTTTTGATGTTAATGCAAATACATATTTATTATATATCTATGAATAATATTTATACTAAACGTTTGAGATAGGAACATATCTCTTTTTACTTTTACATATAAATTGCAAAAATTTTAATCACATTTTGTACAATAGCACTACACATCAACTGAAATATCCTTCACATCATCACAAAATACGAACATTCACGGGAAAAATACCGTCAGTCCTCTTGACTTCATTTGCATGGCATAAGAGCTGTTCTCTTACTGCGAAAAATAATATTACAAAGAAAAAAGGAGGAAACAGCAATGAAGATGAAGTCAATGATAACAGGCGTTTCAATGGCGATAGCCGCAGGAACAGTGGCTTATGCAGTCACAGAGGCGACATCAAGCGAAAAGAAAATGCTCAAAAAGCCGCACAGGTCGTGCTATCAGAGCTATCGGTGACGTAATGGACGGCATTTCAATGATGATGAAATAGCCCTCATGCAGGAGCGTACCATGGTGGTAACGCTCCTGATTTTTTTGCATTTTTAACTCTGACTTATCTTTTTCAACAGTGTAAGAGCGTCGATAACATCGACCTTTCCATCACCGTTCATATCCGCACGCTTTTAGCTGAGCGGAATCAAGCTGTGTCTTGCCTGCATTGTAACGCAGCATGAGCAAAGCGTCCACAACTGTCAGATACTTGTCACCGTTCACATCTCCCTGCTGCAAGGTCTGTGAAGCGGCTTTTTCTTGTTATTTTTATGGTGTATGTCCGTTTCACACCGCTTGCCGCTGTGCAGGTGACCTTTGACAGTGTTTTCGCCGGTTTTTAAGGCTCACCTTGCCCCTTTCCAGACACCTTTGCACTTTTGCCCAGCGGATTTGCATTAACAGTAACAGAAGAAACCTCCGCATTGACTTTGGCAGTATAGCTTGCGGTGAACTTATCGAATTTTGGTGAAATACTCGTGCCTGAAACGCTGAGAGATTTAAGATAATTGTTGTTATCTCCACTGCTAGTAGGCTTTGGGCAAAGTTTATCAGTCATATTGTTGTAAACAGGTATCTTGAACTCCATTGCGCTGTTCAAAATATCCTGAGAATAGGCGTTTTTTAGGCTAATGGCTTCATTCGCCTGACCGAAAACGCAGGTCATATACTGGTGGTAATAAAGCCCGTTTCCGCCGTCTACCATATCGAATTTTTGCAGATAAAAGGGTATCCTGACCCTTTGTTATGTAGCCTGTGCCTAAGAATATCGAGCCGCCCACTATGGACTTGTACTGATTTGTCCAAGGAAGAAGATAGGTCGGATTAGTAGTTTTTGCATACTTACAGCCCATTTCTGCGGCTGTCATGGTGGAGGGTCGCATAAGCCTGAATGTCAAAGAAGTTGAAATAATTCTCATAGCCTTTCACAGTACCAAGGGATTGCGGCGCACCATTTACGCCCTGCTCGTTCCTGCACCTTTGAAGCAAGGTGATAAGGTGAAACGCCCGATTTCTTTGCAGCGTCCATAAGGTCTGCGAATATGTATACTTTTTTCTTTGTGTCAGGACAAGTGTAGCTTCCGCTCATAAAAGTGTCTGCAAGAATAGTTTTTACACCGCTTTCCGTCTGATACGAGGGATCATATGACTGATTTTCAAACATGAAAATGTATGTATCGTTGAGAAAATTTCTCGGATCCATATAATACATTATGATCTCTTTTGAAGCCGCCACCCATGAGCCGTCAAGCCCATACCAATAACCGCCGTTAAAATCATATGCACCCTTTTCCATAGACTTCCACGATGCAAGTGCCGAAGAATGGACAAGGTTTCTGCCCACAACACATTCTTCCTTTAACGCAGTGTTCCAATCCACGCCAAGCTTCTGAGCGGTAAATATCCACTTTGGGTGCTGTTCATGGAGCTTTCGCAGATATGGTTTATAGCTTTCAGGAAAACCCTGCTTTGTCATATAGCTCTCAAAATCAGCGTCAGAACTTTGCCCTGTGAACCGCTTGATGTTAGCTGAACATACGCAGCAGAAACATAGCCCGTCACATTGCCGCACGATATCTTATACCATTTTGCACCGCTTGGTCGGTGGTTTCGGAAAAGTATAGTCAGGCTGTCGCCATAGCTTACTGTGCCTGTTTTAGAATAGCCTGTGCCTGCACCACCGCTGCGAACGTTCAGAACGTCTGCCGTACAGCTTCCCATCATATTTGCCGCTGAAACCGTCAAACATGAAGCCGCCATTGACGCTGCAATAGCAAATGACAGGATATATGAAATCATCTTTTTTATCAACTCGTTCACCTCAGAAGATATAGGCTATACCGCAACAACGCACGCCTATGTATAAGTCCTTATTTTTACACACATTGGTTTGTACATTTTTTTCTGTATCAAGTACAAAAAACTTCACCCTCATTATAGTACATTTCTCAGGGCTTTGTCAACAGTCTTTTTTGATTCATGAAAAATTTACATTTAGTAAAATGCAGCTTTCACTTAAAAGTTACAGATTTATTACAGCCTATTTAGTAGCTTTGCTGTTGGTCGGTACATACATATTGTGACACAAATGCTCTCATTATAAATATATCCAAAAAAATATGCTTATTTTCGCTGTTTTGACTATTGACGTGTTACTTTATATTGTGATATAATCCTATTACGACAAAAGGTAACAGAACTTGTAATATTTTATAATGAAATATTACAAGTTAAAGACAAAATAATAGTAAACAAAATTAAATCAAGAGCAAAAATACTGACAGAAAAACACGATTTTGCAACGGAGGTATCAAATGAAAAAACTGAAAATAAACAAGGTGGCGCTGTCGGTGGCAACAGCGTTTCTTATGCTCACGAGCATTGTTTCCACAGTGGCTAGTGCATCGGGCGGAAACGAGATAAAGCTCACAAGCGACAAAAAACTTTGCACAGGCAGGCGACAGCATAAACGTAAAAAGCGAGCCTTGAGCCTGATAAAACAGGCGTTGCAGGCTTCACTATAGACCTGCATTATGACCCGTCAAAGGTAACAGTATATGTGCCGACCGATGAGGAGAGCGAGAGTACATACAATGTGGGAAGCAAATTCTCTGTTATAACCAACTATGTTGCTTCATCAGGCACTATAAAAATAGTCGGTGCAAACCTCACAGGTTCTAACATAAAGGACAGCACAGACCTTGCCCCTTTGCGACTTTCAAGGTAAAAGACGGCGTAACAGGCAAGATAAACTATTGGGTAGAGGTTGAAACAATGGTGGCGGAAGCTGACGGTGGATACAAGTCAGTTTCATACTCAGCACCTACAGAGGGTTCACCGCTCACTGTCAGTGCAGGGAGGAGATCACAACAACTCCTGCAACGACCACTACGACTGCTTCATCTAAGGCTGAAGCTACTACAACTACATCAAAGTCGACCACAACTACAACGACGACTACAGCAAAGACTACGACCAAGTCCGAAGCGACTACCACAACTACGGCTAAGTCTGAGAAAGTTACAACAACTACAACAAAGCCTGTTGAAACCACCACAACGACTACAACAGCAAAGAGCGAAACTCAGACCACTACAACCGCAACATCTGCACAGCCTGAGTCAGAACCGCTTTTCACACACAAGCAGGGTGACGCTGACTTCAACAGCGAAACTTCCTTCAGTTCGGCTTCAAGCTTTCTGACTACATAACAGACTATTCTCAGCATTACAATGTAAAGGTCAACGTAAAGTCATCAGGCAACGCAAGCGGTGCAGTCGGTGCGTTGGTAGACGGAAGCTGGTCTGCACAGAATACGAAGCTCACAGGTGGCGAGGAAGCACAGTGGATATACTCAGATCTTGACCCTTCAAGAACAAGTGACGAGGTTTTCGTACAGCTTTATTACTTAAAGGCAAATGCAGATTTTCAGATAGCTTCCGTGGAAGTAACGCCTGTCAAGGAAGCAGTTGACATCAGCCGTTACAAAGGTCACAGCGGCAGAACCAAAGCCTGCTGACGATACAACGACCACAACGACTACAACAGCAAGCACAGAGCCAAAGGCTGACGAAAACACACAGCCTGAAAGCACCACCACGACAGCAGCCAGACAGCCTGAAAATGTCGGTGCTGCTGTTACTACAGTAAGCGAGGACGACAGTTCGCAGGAGCTTACAGAATCACAGGCAACAGAAAAGATACAGCAGATAGTTGACGAGGCCTCATCGCAGGCTGACAGCTCAAAAAGTAAATCCGTCAACAGGCGTTGAAATGACAAAGAACATTCTCACTGTCATTGCCGCAGGATATGTTATTTTTGCGATATTTGCAGTTATCTTCAACAGATTTGCCGCAAAGGACGAAGAATAATAACCGAATATATTTCTTTTGGCTATAAAAACGGACGTTTCCATCGGAAACGTCCGTTTTTCGTCAGGAACACCAAGGGGATAGTATGATCCTGCATTTTATTGATCTTCTATAACAGGCGGAATGAAATTCTCTAAGGCGCTGAGAAGCTTCGGGTGTCGTATAACAAAATGTATAGCAGGCGCGTTTCCCTTTGATATCATCGCCCACTGACCTTCATGGATCAGTATTTGCAAATTGCAGAAGGTCTGCCGCTTAGCATATTTAAGGCTATAGTTTTCATGTGTCTGTGCGTAGCGTTCTGTGCTTTTTAAATGTGTAGAATAATCATCATAGCTGTAAAGAACATCACTGGCACAGAATACACCCGACAGGTCAAGGGGCATGGGGACGTGTTTCAAATTCCTCTCGGGAAAGACAGCATATCTCATCCTCTATGGTCATGGTTTCCAGTATGCTCTCAACTCGCTTTTTACGATCTCTGACATAAGCTTTTATATCTCTGCCCCAGCGGTCGTCAATGCCGTTTCTGTCAAGTATACTATTGAGCAGGTCCTTATCCATAGTATAAATAGGCAGAGCAGATAAAATACTCCTGCGCCCGCCACGTCTGTGAGAGTCGGCAGTGAGAAAATCGCTGAAATCTTTTTTTTCCCTGTCACTTCGGTATATCTCCATAAGCGGGCAGGCGTTTGAAAGCAGATCATTGGCACGTTTACGATAATATCCAAGCTCCTTTTTTGGACTTGGTCAGATAATATCTGCCCTCGCTGTGAAAGCCTGCCACGGCTTCCCTGAAAGAGCCGCCGCACCTGATACCTTCAGCAAATGCAAAAAAGCATTATTCTGTACATTTTTCAAATAGTAAGGCTCTATCTGCCCCGTCATATACATCGGTATCCAGCTTTCAAGACCAAGCATCATATCATCTAGGGGAGCGGTCAAGATTATGTATCTGGCAAAGGTGCAGACCCTTTTTAAGCATCAGAGCCATACCGAACATCCACTTCTTCGGAAATTCGGGATCATCAGCCATTTCCTTCATAGGCATATCACTATACATTATCACAGGCTCATTAGAACGTGACAAGACTGTGGCTTTCAGAAAAAATCAGCTCGCTTTCCATCATTTCCTTGATGCCAAAATAACTTTTTGACACAGGAAGCTGAAAAGGCAATGCAGGTACTTTCATTTCATCAAAACGTATCGCCTTTATGTATTCGTTCAGGTCAAACTCATCAAACTTATCAAGAAACTCTTCAATTCCACCGCTTTTTATCTCTCTGCTCTGTCTGGCATGATCGCTGAACAGCCATTTGCATATCACTTCATAACGCTGTGACACATCCTCTATATCACTTTCATTACAGCCCACAAGCTGTGCGACCGCTGATATCTCTGTGGGAGTTCTAAGCTCCCTTTGCAGTAAAGCCTGCTACTGCGGCGACAAAGCGTTCTGGGTCGGCAGGCTTTCTAGTACCGTTCCGTATACGGAAAACAGTGGAAACATCATAATTTATCTCCTTGCACATACGCTTGATGTTTATATCAAGGGCTGAGATAAGGGTATTGAAATTTTGCCGCATAGACTTTCTGTCGGCAGGTATGATATCTTCACAGTCAAGAAAGGCTCTTTTTATGTTCTCCCTTGTCATATCGCCATAGCCTTTTTTCCCTTGCCACAGCCTCAAGAGCGTTGCAAAGCCCGTCAAACGCCACAGTGTCTATCTCAGGTATTCTCTCTCCGCTTCTGTATCTGCTAAATGTTGAGGGCGATATCCCTGACAACTCACAAAGCTCCTTTGCCGTGCAGGAAAGCTGTTCTATATACTTACCAAGCTGTTCGCAAAACTTCATTTTAACGATCCCTCCGTTGTCCGCATATGGTATTACGTTAATTATATATCATATTTATCAAAAAAAAGGTAGTCCCCCACGATATATAATTTCAGAATTGGCATATGACTATTATGAAATAAATCACAAATTTATTCATAGATTTGTTATAATGTGATAAAGGATATCACAGTAGGGAAAAATACAATGTAATGGAGGTGTGCTTATAGGATAGTAGCGAACATGAGAAAAAAAATATAATATCAAAAAGGAGATGTATATTATGAAAAAACGATCACTGCAAGGGAGAATAACCGCTTTTATCCTTACCCTATGTTTGGCAGCACCACAAATGTCTATGTTGACATTTGCTGAAAATTCTACAGTCAGTAATGAAACGGAACTGAAGTCGGCATTGGAAAATACGGAATTTGCAGAGATCAAGTTGGGCGGAAACATTGAGACCACCTGGGAACTAGATGTGGAGCGCACTGTTACTCTTGACCTTAACGGATATACCCTGAGCTGCAGTTCGACAGATGAGGAGATATAATTAGGGTGCGCAGCAGCGGAAACCTGGCAACAGTAAAGGACGGCGGCACCAATGGCAAGATCGATGGGCAGAACAAGAACTGCGGATTTGAAGTCAAGGGCGGAACGCTTACTCTAGAGAGCGGCAGTATCGTAAATTGCACAGATGCCGACGGAGACGGCGGCGCAGTGGATGTATCCAACACTGGTGTAACGGAAACTCCGGTCAAGTACGGCAAGTTCGTTATGAACGGCGGTACTATTAAGGATTGCAAAGCAGGTGATGACGGCGCTGCTGTGGATATAGGCATGGGCTGCACATTTACAATGAACGATGGTACGATCAGCAACTGCAGAGCGGAGGACGACGGCGGTGCTGTATTTGTCAAGCAGGGCGGCTTCTTCGTGATGAACAGCGGAACGATTGAAAACTGTTCTGCATGCAATAATGGCGGTGCAGTGAACATATACGAAAATGGCAGCTTCACCATGACCGGCGGCACAATTAAGGACTGCCAAGGTAGACTTGGGAGGTCTCGGCAATGCAGTATATGGCAAAAACAATACGGCGATCGTTGTCATTTCTGGAGGTACGATCGAGAACTGTGGTGTATTTCCATGGTCTTTTGATGAGTTCACAGTGACATTTGATTCAGACGGCGGAAGTGCAGTGTCAGAGCAAAAGGTATTGAATACTTCTGCGATCGAGCCAAATGAACCGAAGAGGAACGGCTATGATTTTGCTGGGTGGTATCTAAATGATGCAAAGTATACCTTTGATGCCAAGATCACTGGGAATATTACTCTAAAAGCACATTGGACGCCTGCGGCAACTTTAAGCAGTATTAACATGATCGATATCGAAAACGTGAAGCTCGATTATCAGCCGGGTAATGCCCCGCAGGCATCGGCCAAGCGAACAGGCACTAATCAGGATAAATATGATATTCTCTTTGAGTGCTGGGAAAAGCAGGAAAAGAGATGCCAACGACACCATGCACACGGTTGGCTACTGGTTATTCTGATGAAAGCGTTTATTCGGACGACGATGTTCGATTCAATACCTTTGAAAAAGGGCGGAAGGTATATATATTCCGTGAAACTTCAGGCAAAACGGACGGCTATACCTTCGATCGCAATTTGAAAAATGAAAATGTTACACTGAATGGAGCAAGCCTGCCGTCTAGCGCGTGGGTCATGGTGATGGATGACGGCAAGACCTGTCTTATTAGATATGGAACAGAGCTGCGCCCCGGTCAGGCTGTTGAAGAAATCCGACTTAATGCCATTATCAACTTTAATGCCGGAGATAAACCGCTTTTTCAGCACCGGTGTCATTGACCCTATCGTTGACACCGATCATCAGCGGTGGGACGCCAATGACGGCAGCGGTTATGGCATTACCTCCAGCGACTACTGGAACGAACGCTATAACGGTAAGCTCATTACGGAATTTGAAGCCGACAAAAAGCTATACCTATGGCGTATATTTCAAGATTTCCGATTTGGGCATGGAAGAGGGCTACCGCTTCGATCAGAAACACGAAGCTCTATATCAACGGCAAAAAAATCACCCCTGACACCCGATCAGATCGATGTGGATGATAGCGGTGAAACCATTTGGTTCAGCAATGTATGACCATGACGCCGTCCACCGTGAAAGTTATTGACGTGGTGGAGATAAATGATGTCACCATCAACTTCAAGGACGGCGACAAACCCGTGTTTACCGGCAAGAGTGCTGAAGGCGTGAAGTATGCATACAATTGCGAGTGGTGGGATTGGACAGCAAGACAGGTGCGATCTCTGCGGATTTCTTCAGCGGCGCTTATGAAAATAAGATAACCACTTTTGAAAGTGGAAAGACATATCATTACGGCGTGTATGTGAAAGCTGTGGGCTTTGTTGAGAGTGAAAATACCTCTTACATTTCGGACGACACGAAGCTGAAGATCAACGGCGAATTTGTAAATTACAAACGCTATGAAAATGATACGAGCGACGGCTCTGACGGCACCTTTGTGGGTCATCACTGACCTTACTATGACGCCAAAGGCAAAATGATACAAAGTTCTGACAACAGCGATACAAACTCAGACAACAAAGACACAAGTTCAAACAACAGCTCAAATACAAACAGCAACTCAAACACTGACAGCAAGAACCCTGTAAAGAACAATGCAGGAAGCACAAATCCTAACACAGGCAATGACCTTGGCGGTATCCTCTTTACTATCCTTATCACAGGAAGCGGACTTGTGATCGCAGGCAGAAGATCACGCAAAAACAAATAACAACATGAGCTGACAAAAAACGGGCGTTTCAAAGCGAAACGTCCGTCTTTTTATCCATATCAAATTTACTTATTCTGTGCCTTAAAGATAACGCCCGTTACCTTTGGACCTGCGTTTATTGCAATTGCCGCACCTATTTGGAAACACTCCACAGGTGGATAGCCCACCTTCTTCGTCATAGCCTGTGCCATTTCGTCCCTGACGCTCTCGTCATTGCCGTAAACGATGCAGTAAGGTGTCTGCGGTATCATTTCCTTTACAGTCAGGTCAAGTATCTTTGGCACAATAGCCTTGTCGCCTCTTACCTTTGTTTCTGTAACGATAGCATGGTCATGTATCCTCATGATAGGTCTAAGGCCCATTACCTCGCCCACAAAAGCAGCCGCAGACGGAATTCTTCCTGACTTCTTTTGCATATTTGAGTGTATATGGTGCAAAAGAAAATAACGCCAGTTCTTTATCCAGTCCTCCATAAATGCCACGATATCAGCCGCAGGAACGTCCTTTGTGGCTTTCATTGCGCCCTGAATGACTGCGTAGCCATATGCACCAGTGTAGCTCTCGCCGTCTATATTGTATATAGTGAACTTGCCCTTTGACTCAGGGGTGAGCGGAATAAAACTCCTCTGCCGCCATAACAGCGTTGTTGTATGTTGCCGAGCCTTTTGAGTTTATGGTAGTGTTTATAACATCAGTATAGCCCTCGCTGTAGAGCTTCTCAAAAAGGTTTCCTGATATTCAAAAAGCTGTTATCTGCGATGTAACAGGTATGCCGTCAAAATCGTCAAGCATTTTGTAGAATTTCTCGTTATCGAAATCTATCCTTGATGTGTAGCTGTCATCACCCATTGCCACCTTGAAATTCATTATCTGGATATCAAGCTTCTTTTCAAGCTCCTCAGTGATATCGCTCGCTGAGTCGGTAAGAAATGTTATTTTTGCCATAAATTCACCCTCCGTTTTTTTATTTATTTTATTCGTCCCATGTATATTGCGTCAGCTTGCCCTCTCTGCCAAGGTCGGGATAATTCCACTGTCTTAACACCTCATAGCAGGCTATCGCCACTGAGTTTGACAGATTAAGGCTTCTGAGCGTTTTCCTCATTGGTATCCGCACACAGCTTTTGGGATTTTCATAAAAGCAGTTTCTCAGGCAGGCCCTTGTCCTCTCTGCCGAAAATTATATACACTTCCCCTATCCTGCGGATAATCCACATCTGAATGTACCATTCTGCCCTTTGTGGTAAAAAAAAAACTCACCACTATTTTTTGGAGAAAAAAAGTCGTCAAGGTCGTCATACTCATGTATCTCCAGCTTATCCCAGTAATCAAGCCCCTGCACGCTTTAGCTTTTTGTCGCTTATCTCAAAGCCGTAAGGCTTCACAAGATGCAGTGCCGCACCTGTCACTGCACAAGTCCTTGAAATATTGCCTGTGTTCTGCGGTATCTGCGGCTCTACAAGCACGATATTAAGTCTGTTCATCTTAGGTAACACTTCCTGATATCACAAATTCGTATAGTCCCTAAGCTCCTGATAGCTTGTAAGCCAAGGAAGCTGACCCTCCAGCATAAGACCGTCTGTCCATTGGGTCTGGTAGCTGTATGTAGTCTTGACAGTAAGCTCTGTGAACGCTGTGGCTCTGTTCATTGCGATAGGCAGGCTGTCACCCTTGAGAAGTCCTCCAATAAGGACACTTGTGAACATATCTCCCGTTCCTGAATATAGTGTGCAGGAACATAATCATTCTTTATTTTCCAAAAGCTGTTATTTTCTTTATCATAGCCTACAGTTGACATTCCGCCGTCTGCAAGATTTACGCTTGTGATAACAACGATCTTTTTGCGCCCTGCTTTGAAAGCCTTACAAGCCATGATTTTATCTCAGAGCTGCGCATTGAAGCCGTAGGATATTCCTCACCAAGAAGTATAGCCGCCTCTGTGAGGTTAGGCGTGATTATATCCGCCACCTTTACAAGCTCGACCATACGGCTGCAAAGCTCCTTTGTGTAAGTCTTATATGCCTTTCCACCGTCACCCATAACAGGGTCTACGACCTTCAGGGCGTTAGGAAAAGCCTCGAAAAACTCAAGGCAGTGGTCTATCTGCTCGCTTGAAGCTAGAAACCCGCTGTACACACAGTCAAATTTCATATCCATTTTTTTTATAGTGTTCCAATGCAGGCTTCATAAAGTCTGTAAGATCTCTCATAACAAACTCGCTGTAGCCCGTGTGGGCCGAAAGCACAGCCGTAGGCACAGGACACACCTGAATACCCATAGCGGAAAGCACAGGTATCACAACTGTTAGCGAACACCGGCCAAGACCTGATATATCCTGAATGGAAACAACCTTTTTACAACCCTGCATAATAAAACCCTCTTAAAAAATACTCATAAGCATTATTATAACATATCCATCAGGATTTTTCAATAGCCCATGGCTTGCCGGCAATATTTTTTTCACCATATTTTTTCATATTGTTCATATCAATATAATATGATTTACGCGCTTTATGAAAAGCAACAAAAAAGTGCCATTTTTCGCACTTTTTAGACTAGCACCTACAAAATTCATCATGATAATTTGTACAAATTTAGTCTTGCAAAAAACGTTTAAAATAGTATATAATATATCTGTTAAAGTAAAGTGATTTTGTTTATAATATCAAACCAAATATCAAAGAAAGAAACAAATGTATGAAAATAAAAAAAAGAAATAAACCTCTTTGCGGGAATGTTCACCGCCGAGGAAATATATCGCTATGGTGATATCATACTGCTGTTAGGTCATATAATATATCTTGTGCTGTTTTTATCGGTTCGGAGTATACCAAATGGTATATTACAACTATTTCAGCGTAGCATTCTATGCAGCGATATATTTCCTGCTTCATTTTAAGAAGATAGGCAAAATGTCATTTACTTACCTTGTGCTTGGCGAGATAATAGTACACGCCTGCATGGGTGCTTATTACATAGGCTGGTCAGCAGGATTTACGCAGATAATGCTGTGTATAATACCTATTCCATTTTTCATTTCACAAAACAGGAAAGCGATACCATATATACTTTCGTCCTTTGATGTTGTAGTGTTCATAGTCATGCGTATCATAGTCACAAACAGGGTCGCACCTTACAGCTTTGATACCAACAGAGAGAATATCTTATACATTTACAATACTTTATGCAGCTTTATTATAATTATCTATGTATCTTCCATATACATTTTTTCACAAATGAGCATAACAAGCGTGAAGCAAAAAGCACAGAACGAAAAGCTTCAAAAAGCTCGCTACTATCGACCCACTCACCCAGCTTTTCAACCGCCGTGCCATGATGGATTTTATCAAAAAAGATGAAAGCAACAGCCGCAGGACAAACAGCGTATATTCTATGTGTTTGGGCGATATTGATGATTTCAAGCACGTTAATGATACATATGGTCACGAAGTCGGTGACAAGGTACTTAGAGCGGTATCAGATGTTATAGCTGGAAACGTGCCCAGCGAGGGCTATGTGTGCCGTTGGGGCGGTGAGGAAATACTATTCGTTGTTCCAAATACAGACACAGAAAGCTGCGAGAAGATAGCAAAAGAGCATTTGCCAGAAAATACATGAGTGTACATTTAAGGAAAATTCTCGAAGTTTCAATATATCCATGACTTTTTGGAGTTTACTCAGTGACTCCAAACGAAAACTATGACGAGGGTATCTCAAAAGTGGATAAGCTTTGCTATACAAGGGCAAAAAATCAGGGCAAAAACTGCGTTGTATCTAAATAAAATCAAGGCAGCCGTGTAGAAAAAAAACTCCACGGCTGCCATTTTCATGCCTATTTTGCAGAGAGATATCCTCTCATGTCTACAGAAAAGGCGTTCCTCAAGACATATAAGCTCCTTGGCAATGTTCTTGGACTTCTCGTCTGCCGCCTTATAATTGTTGAGATATCCAGACAGGGACTTCACGCCCATATTACAGCCGTCTGTTATAAAATCTGCCACAGCGTCGTCACTGCTCTCTGCCGCAAGCTTGAAGTTGGTTTTTAAGCCATGCCATGCCCTTTGCCACAGCAGGCGGTTCTTTTCCGCTGTCATGATATGAATTTAAAAGTCCCTGAAGCTTCTCTTGTATCTCCACGTGCCCTGCAAGATTTTTCTCTAACGTTCGCTTTAGCTCTCCGTTTGAAGTGTATTTCAGCGAATCCTCAATAGACTGCACGCCCATTTTTATTCCTGCATCGCACTCCCTGAGAAGCTTTATTGTATCCTTTTCTATCATCTAAGTTCGCTCCTTTCATAATTGCAAATAGTTTTCCACAAAAATTTCTCTTTATGCCTGCATAAATTCAGCAAAACTATTGAAAAAATCTTTAAATTTGTGATATAATTTCTTCATGGCTTATGCCTGAAGTATATAAGGGGGTATTTTAAATGGGAGAACACAAACATTACAAAGAGTCGGGCAAATTCAGCCCAGTTGGAGCAGTGCTCATGGTGCTTGCAACGGCAGTATGCGGCGGACTGCTTTTCTGGCTCTATCTGCTTTTTGAGGGCTGGTGCACTATCATCTATCTCAATGTTATCGCTGCGATAGCGGTGTCATGCGCACTTGGCTTTGTGGGAGGAAAGATAGTCAGAGCATTCAAAATGCGAAACACAGTTGTGGCAGTTGCCTGTGCAGTGGTGGGCTTTTATTAGCCTCATATTTTTTAAATGGGCGCTGTATGATTACCAACGATCTGAAAAAATATGGCTATGAGCTTATGGAAGAATACACAGCCTATGATTATTATGACGAGCTGAATATGCTTTTTGATGAAAACACAGACGGTTTCGGTGATTATTATGACTTTTATCACCAGACCAAGGCATATGATCTTTTCAGCAACGATTCAACAGGCGATTTCACAGACAAGGACATTGCCACCATGCAGAAAAAGTCTGTATGGCAGTTTTTTCGAGCTTGACAAGCTTCTCGGCAAGGATAAAAAATCCGCACAGAAAAGCCTTTGAAAAGTCATACACCATGAACGCTTACGACTACACTTATGATTACAGAGATTATGATAAAAACAGGACTTTTTTTGACATAATCGCACACCCTTCCGACCTTTGGAATGATATAAAGTCTATCAACAAGGAGGGTCGCTGGTCTTTACAAGTCATCACATTCATCAAGAGATAACGGCTCGCTTGTAAACGGCACGATCTTGTGGATAGTATGGGGCAGTGAATTTATCCTTCTGCTGGCTTTCCTTGTGGGCGGTGTGAGAATCAAGTCAAAAAGAGCCTTTCATAGAGTCTGAGGACGATTGGGCAGAATACAAAAACCTCAAGGGTGCATACAAATTCATGGTGCCTGAGGACATAAAGTCATTTAAGGTTTCAATGGAGCAAAGCCCTTACACGCTTTTTGATTATCAGACGGCTGTTACTCAATTCCTGCCTACATATATGGTGATAGATTGCTATGTGAGCAAGTCAGGCAATGAGAATTATCTCACAGTTTATCAGCAGACGATCAACCCTAAGAACAAAAATCCTGACACAAAGGTGCTTGTGAAAACCTCTTTGTTGACGGTGATTTCATGAACAGGCTCTATTCCCTTGCAAATTTTGCTCCGCAAATGCAGGACGTTCAGCAGACTCCGCAGTAAAGATAACAAAATAAAGACATACAAAACAGGATGACTTAGATTTCATCAAAGGGGATATGATTATTATAATGAAAATATGTTAAATATGTATTGATGAGTTTCATATATGCTCTTTTGTGTTTAATTTAACTGCATATTTAGGAGCAGGGATAGCTTCTGTTATTTCTATATTTATTTTTTTTTATTATTTATGCAGCGGTACAGTTGACTTTTTTTTGTTAAGTTAAGCAGCCATAATATAAAAATATATTGTTTGGGTGTTATATTGACCATTTGTTTTTCTGTTATAATCGGTTATATATTTTACGATACTGATTTTTTTATTCATATATTTATGGCTTTCAATGGTGATTATGGAACACCTAATGCAGGAAGCGGCTTCGGTATGATTCTAAGTTATAGTCTTAATGGGATAGCATTACTTTGTTCAATTCTAATTGGTATATATAATATACTGACTAATCGACAGCAATAAGTCTAAATAGTTCAATCTAAGTTAGGTGGTATAGAGCATCCCCAATATTTACAGAGTTATTATATTTTTTCTGCTCATTTTTTGCGAATAATTTTAATTAATGTAGGTGTCTGGGTTCAGCAATATTTTATACATATCATAACTAGGAGGAATTGTAGTGAAAAAAAAATAGCATAGTAGCTGTTATATTTACATTGATTGTTTCTATGTTTTTATCTTCACGAAACATTGTATATGCGGCAGAAGATAAAGCAAGGGCGATAACAATTCATATGCAAGGACTATCTGATGAGGCGTATTATGTTGATCTTCTAAAGATAACAAAATAAAAACATATAAAAAACACGGCTGAGAAAATATCAGCCGTGTTTTTTATGCCAATTTTTATAGCTTACAGCCAAGCGCCGTAAATAGTTTCGCCCGTCAGTTCACGGTATGAGCGCACCTTCAGGCCGAGCATATCAGCTCTCGCCTTTGCGATTACCTGTGCAGGTGAATTGTAGTTCACCACTGTGGCAGGCTCACTGTGAGAAGTATAGTCAAGCTTATCCTCCACCGCCTCGGCTACCTCATAGCCCTGGGCTTTCATTGTAGGCTTGCCTGACACGATAGACTTGTTGTTAAGCTCCTGCGGTTTTATGACCATCACATTGTCAGACTTTAGTGTTATGTCAAACTGAAAATCCGCCGAGTCACAATACTGACCCATGCCTATAACCGTCACCTTTGCAGTTCCAACGTTCACGTTGTCAGAGTAAACTTGTTCTGTAATCAACGTCAGGAATAAGCGTTTCTCCGTCTACAAAAACGTCAAATATCTGTGTTCTCTCCTTGCCAGTGTATGACATAGAGCCACGCATATTTGTGGTACAGCCCACAATAGTGAGCTTTGTTTTTATGCTCATATCCGCACTGTCGCTTCCCTCTTGGACACCGTCAACAGTGTCAAGAAAAGCTTTCACTTTATAAACATATCTTGTTTTTGGAACAAGTCCATAGTCTGTAAATGAAGTGCCGTCTGTTACAGTTGCTATCTGCTCAAACTCTGCGTCCTCAGCGTCGGTCTTTCTGTAAACATAATAGCCGTCAGCCTTGCGACACCTCGTCCCATGTTAAAGTTAGCTTATCAGAGCAGATATCCTGCGACTTTTACGTTATCAGGTGCGTTCAGAACTGCCGCACCTGTGACGTAAATATCGCCCTTTGCTGTTGTCAAAGCAAAGCTGTTTCCGCTTATTTTAACCTGAGATTTCTTATTAGCTTTTATTCCGTAGCCTTTATTTTTATTGCAGGTGTTGTTGAAAAACTCCACAGAAGCGCTGTTGTCAGCCATAAAACCGCTAAGACCGTTTTCTTCAAGGACATTGTCAAACCTTACCGCTTCCGCCAGTGAATATAAGTCCATGATTTTTTAGACTTCTTAACAGTGTTTTTCTCACATCTGCCTTAGCTTCTTTGATTATCTTTTATGCCGTTGGGTATGCTGAGGTTATAGTATTGCCTGATATGGTATTTTTTATCAGAACCGCCTGAAACATAAACTCCCGACACGCCTGGCTTTTAATGGTATTTGAGCTTACCTCATTGCCGAACCACCGCTTATATAAACGCTGTTCTGCTTTGTGCCTGTAAGCTTATTTTTGGTCACAGTCACTGTGACGATTCACTGAAAGCATAAGATCCATGGAATAATTATATCCGTCATAGTCATAGCTTATAATCGTTAGAACCTATGAAAATTCCGAAACGTCCGTGAGCCTTACTGCCGAACCGGCTGTTTTTTATAGTGTTGTCACTATCTTTACCCTTTACGGTATGGTGTAATCAGGGTGTGGTGCTTATTTCAAGCTTCTTGCCAAGACCATCTCTGGATAGCGCTACGGCTGGGGATAACTGGCTTATGTACCCAACGGTTATGTCGTTGTTCCTTTGGCCAACATTATCGTCGATCATAATCGATAACGTTTTTATAGTATTGTTTTCATTATACATTTTTTATGATTAATAAGTACGATAGCTGTTCAGCTATATTATAAAATGAGTTGCCTGATATAAGTGTTAGTATAATACTTTTTGCCAAAAACAATAATAA
>VOFK01001014.1_pt1 | contig 40594 bp, 65 predicted proteins | sample 5384121 | NCBI WGS metagenome assembly VOFK01 (sample SAMN12384730, study PRJNA508395) | human gut metagenome | isolation source: healthy gut J | host: Homo sapiens | reverse complement strand
CCTGTCCTCCTTTTTCCGGCGTTTGGAGTAGTAGCGGGGGCAGAGTATGATAACCGCCCGGAAGCTCTGCTTGCAGCTATGGGTACAGCCCCGGCAGAGGTCGTTGTATGTGATACGGTCGCAGGTGGTATTTCCGACTTTTACTTGCCGCAGGAAAAAAAAGACCATTCCAGCCGCCGTTTCTTGCTCATTCTTGGCATGGGTGCGCTCCTTTCTGCCGTTTCCGCTGGTGTGGCGGTATCGGCGATAATTCTGTATCATCTCGGTATCATTTTCGGGATTTTTTCTGCCCTGTAAGCCCGTTAAAAAATCCTTTGGTATTGGCGGATAGGGTACGGGGCAGCCCCCTTGTTCTGTATGGGTTCGGGTACATTTTGGGGTGGTTTTTATCGCTCCTGTTCCTGCCTTTTCACAGGCTTGCGCTCCCGGTGTAAAAAATCTGGTCGATATTGCCCTTGACAGTCTGTAAGCGGCGGTATTCCTCCCGTTTTGCCCGGTAATCGTTGTAGCCGCTGTTTTTTTCTCTTGGATAAGGGTTTCAATCTCTGCTTGCAGGGCTTTATAGCTCGGCAGCTTGGAAATGCCGTTTTCCCCTGAAATAGCGGGCGGCTGCGTCTGCTATGATAAAGTCGCTTTCGTACTTCTGACGGTAGGCTGCTTTTGCTTTGGCGTTTTTCTGCTGTTTCAGCCGTCCCGGACAGGGCGGGTCTTGGAATAGGCAAGCACCTGCCGTTGCAGCTCCTTTTTCCCGTTCAGCGTCTTTTCCATCTGCTTCAGCTCTGTAAGGCTTTCCCGCATGGCGGTATAGGCGGCAGAACAGGCTTCGTCCAGTTCCTCCGGGGAAGAAAAGCCGTACTGCTGATAGGCGGTAACGGTAGCTGCCATTTGCTTTAGGTTGTGCTTTGCCGCCCAGCGGTCATAGCCCACGCCCTTGCCCTCGGCTCGCTTGGCTTCCCGGTCAACCATGCGCTGCAAGGTGTTGTCTGCCGGGGTGGTTTTTGTGGTTTTTTCCCCTTGTGACAGCTTTTTAACCGCGGCAGGGTATTCGAGTATGGCTTTGCTCTGTTCGGCGGCTCTGTGGGCGTTCTGCGTAAGCAGGACAAGGACAGCAGCCTTGTCAAAATCGTCCCCCAGCTTCCGGGCTGTGATAGGCTTTGTCCTGTCCGGCGTGAGGTAGGAAAGCCGCCCCCGGCTCTCCTTGACGGTCACACCCTCCCGCAGCAAAAGGGAAGAATTCGTCAAAGCTGCCAGCTTGGGAAAGTGCCTGCCGTATCGTCCGGCGCAGCTTCGCCTTGTCCGTTTCAAACTTGGTGGGCTTGGTCGGCTGTCCTGCGGCTTCTCTGACAGCGTTCTCTTTATCAAGGGCAAGCTGTCCTTTCTTTGCCGCCCAGTATTCCCGTTCGGTTATCCGTTCCTTGCTGCCGCTTAGGAGGTCGATTTGGTAAAGCCCCTCCCGGTGGCACATCTCCATGACTTCACTCTTGAAATATTCCATAGCGGCGTTGGTGCAGCGGTGCTTGCAGCCCTCCCGTGTGTCGGCTGGTCTGTCCATGTAGGGCAGAAGCGGGACTTCATAAATCCGCAGGGAGTTGATGACGATATGCACATGGATATTGCCGCTGTGGTTATGCCCGTCCGGGTGGGTGCAGACTAAGGCTTGGTGTCCGGGGAAATGCTCTTTACAGAACTGCTCGCCCAGCTCCTGCGCCCGGTCTACGGTCAAGCCGTTGTCTGTCCCGTCCCGTGGGTCAAAGCTGATGATATAGTGGTGGCTTTTCACATCTTCCCGTTTTTGGTTTTTCTCATAGCGGAGATTAGCCCGCATACAGGCAACAGCGAAATCCTCGCCCCCACAGTTGAGGGAAGAAATGCGGTAATCCTCCCTCGGTATCAGCCGCCCGTTTTCATCAAGGGTGGGCTTCATGGTAAACTCGTCATGCTCAAATGTGAGATAGGCTTCCGCTGCGCCATAGTCCGCATTTTTAGAGCTGATATGTTTGAATGTTGCCAACAGCGTCACCCACTTTCTGCAAGACTTCAAACTTTAGGGCAGCAAGGTCGGAAACCGCCGCCCGTACCTCCCCGGCAAGCTGCGGGGAGGGGCTGTGCCACTCGTTCAGCGTCCGGGCTATCTGGTTTAAGTTGCCGCCGATCCTGCCGTATTCGGCGGTCAGCTTCCCGACAGCGGCAAGCAACTCGTCATTGACGGGGAAACGGTTATGATGGGGCGTATGGCTGCCCCGGTTATGGCTTGCCGGATAAACTCGGCTTGGCTCATGTTGTAAGCAGCAAAAGCCTTTCCGCAAACTCGGCGTATTCTTCATCGGTCATGCGTGTCTTGACTACCCGGCTGCGGTGCGGTGTGCTGTATCGTTTTCGCATGGTAAAACCTCCTTTGGCTGTGCGTGGTGTCCTCTCACTAATAGGAGAAAAACAGGGTGTAAAGCGGAACTGTTTTTGAAAAATCCGAAAAAAAATTATTTTGAGGGATTTTCCAGCGGCGTAAGCCGCATAAGCAGGGTTTGGGGAAGGCACTCCCCAACAAGATTCCACAGGGGCAAAATGAGCGATAAGCGAATTTTGGTACTGCGGTAGAATCTGCTCTGAAAAAACTCCGGCGTTCCCCGGCTTCCGTACTTTCCGCTAACAAGACGTTTCAAAAGGGCTTTGCTACCCGCTATTCCGGCATATCTTGAAAATTTTCCTTTCACTACCTACAACACCACGCAAAGCAAAATGGACGGAGATTTTTTTAGAATTTCCCCTTATTCCCTACAACACCACGCAAGCCGAAAAAGGCGGACAATGGCAGTATTTTTTTCTTTGATACCCTCCACGGATAAGTAAGGGATTTTGCCAACTGCGGCGGCAATTTTCCCTTTTGTTTTTTCATACTGGGGATTTTCAAAAATGCCAAACAGGAACGAAAAAAAGCAGCAAATCTGTTGAATAGATTTACTGCTTTCTGGTTGCCGGCGAAGCGGCGGTTATTCAGTTGTAGGCGGTAGGGCTATCTCCCAAAGCGGAACTTGAAAATAGCTGTGAGAAGCGTCTGGGTGATGTAGTCCTCTGTATCTTGGTCTACCCGTCCATTCACACGGGCGGCACATTGTATGCGGCGGCGGTAATACTGCAATACAGTTCCCACCGCTTCCGGCTCCCCGCTGGCGGCTTGGACGATTGTTTCATAGGGGAGAAGCCTATTATTTCTCATATGCCATTCCCTCCATTTCCGCTTGGAGCTGCCGTAGGGCTTTTCGGATATGGTAGCCCGCTGTGCTGCGGCTGCGCCCGTACTGTCTGCCAATTTCGTGCTGTGGAATACGCTTGAAAAAGGACAGGTAAATCATTTCCCGCTCCCGTTCGTCCAGCCGTGACAGGGCTTCCGCAAGTAAACCGCTGCTGAAAATGACCGTATCGCCGCAAAGGGTAAGTATGTATTCCTCGTCCGGCTCCGGGGCTTGGAAATATTCATCTGTCGTGCCTAAAGGGTAGTGCTTTTCGTCTGTGAGGTATTCAAGGGATATTTCTCTTTTGTGCTTCCTGCTCCGTGTCCTCGCTGCGTTGATCGTTGCATTTCGGATAACGACTTTGCAAAAGGCATGGAAAGTGTACTCGATATGTTCCCGATATTCTTCTGTACAGGTCATGGAAAATCCCCCTTTCCTCCCAAAAGGGCTGTGGCTGGTTAGTAGTTGCTTTTTATGATAGTAAGGGGCGGCAGCACTTTAGGCTGTCGCTCCTTGACTGCCTAACTGCAAAACCGGGCGGGGCTGTCAACGGCGGGCGAAGCCCGTTCATCTTGACCGTTGACTGGCTCGGCCAGGTTTGCTATTTATCCGGCAAACTTGAATTTATTTTAAGCTATCACGTTTTACCTTTTTAAGCCTTACTATCATTACCATAGGAATTTCTTTGTTGTTTTTGAAACATTCTTCATAAAATCCATCAATGACAAATCCAGCTCTAAAACAAAGGTTAAAAATATCTTGTATGGAACGATGATAATAAATCTGCTCCTCCGGTTGCCCTTCAATCGCTATACCATAGTAACTGTGCGGTGTCATATATTTTTCAGTCAACGTGATAAAACAAGGGTGTTGCGTTGCAAAGACAAAAATTCCGCTTTCCTCCAACAGTTCATAAACAGCCATAAGAAGTGGTTCAATATCCGTAATATCCATAATTGCCATATTAGAAACTGCTTTCGTAAAGGCTCGATTTCTTTTTAATTCTAATATACTTTCTCTATTGGTCGCATCCGCTACACAAAATTCAATTTGTTTTGCATATTGTGATTGCCGTCTTTTAGCCAATTCTATCATTTTTTTGCTGTAATCAAAAGCGACAATCGAAGCGCCTCTTTGTGCAAGATACGAAGAATAATTTCCATTGCCACACGCAATATCCAAAATGTAATCCGCAGGATTAGGAGATAGAAGTTCCGTTACTTTGGGACGCACTACCTCTCTGTGAAATTCATTAGATTTGTCACCCATTGCATTATCCCAAAATTGTGCGTTTTTCTCCCAGATTTTTTTACTTTCCTCTGTTCCCATGTTCTCTCCCACTCCCAAAATTTGCCTTTTTGCTTCCATTAAATCTTCCTTACTATATTCCATTGTTACCCTCCATAACTTCTGATTGTTGCCGTCTTGACGATTATGTATCTTTACATTACCTTCTGAAACATATGGCGCACCTTGTCCAGGCGGCTGTTTGGACGGCGGGGCTGGATGACCGGCTGACCGACAGCGGCCTGATATCCTTTCAGCTCTGTAAGGCATACGCTCCGCCCGTTGGTGTAAAAGGCCAGATCAGTACGGTATGCCTGTATACAGCGGGCGGGAATCTCGCCAGTAAAGACAACTTCATCCTTTTTTTTACCTGGGCCGTTTCGATGGTGGCACAGTATTTCGGTGCATCATGATAAGCCCTGGAAAGATATTCCCGGGGCGCATAGAGGGTGAAGGAGAGATAAGGTTCCAGCAGTTGCGTCCCTGATTCCTTCAATGCCTGTTCCAATACAATCGGGGCCAATGAGCGGAAGTCCGCCGGCGTGCTGACCGGACTGTAATAAAGCCCGTATTCAAAGCAAATCTTACAGTCCGTTACGTTCCAGCCGAACAAGCCCTGCTCCAGCCCGTAACGGATACCATCCCTGACAGCGTTTTGAAAACTCTGGTTCAAGTATCCCAGCGAAACCCGGCTCTCGTATTGTACACCGGAGCCAAGCGGGAGTGGTGTAACAGACAGTCCGATGGATGCCCAAAACGGGTTGGGCGGCACCTCGATATGGATGGTGTGGCTGGCTGCTTTGAGCGGCCGCTCCATATAAATGACGGTGGGTTCCTTTACCACTGTTTCAAGCTTGTATTTTTCCGACAGCAAAGCGGAAACAACCTCCAACTGCACCCGGCCCAAAAAAGAAAGAATGATCTCATGGGTGATGGAATCCACCTCGCAGCGCAAAAGCGGGTCAGTATCCGCAAGTTGCGTAAGAGCGTCCAGCAGCCGTTCTCTTTGCGCTGCCGTTTTCGGCGCAATCGACGTCCGCAGCATGGGGAGGGGGTCCTCACGCCACCTTTTACGAGGGAGCCGGGTTGGGTCCCCTAATACATCGTTTAACCTCACGCTGTCGCTGGGAAGGATAACAATTTCACCCGGATAAGCGGTGTCTGTCCGAACAATTTCCCCTTTGGATGGAATACGCATCTCTGTGATTTTCAGCTTTTCTCTCCCGGCCAGGGCCACCGTATCCCGCAGGCGCAGCGTTCCGCTGTATAGCCGTAGATAGACACGCCGCTGGCCGCAATCTGTATACTCCACCTTGAAAACGCTGCCGCATAGGGCGGCGCTCCCCTGTTCCCCAATCGGTTGGAACAGCCCTGTCACCGCATCCATCAACGGTTGAATGCCAAGGCCCTTTTTGGCGCTGCCATAATAGACCGGGAACAGGGAGGCGTCTTGAACCCGCCGCTGTTCCTCCCGCACAAGTTTTTCCCGGCTGATTGGTTCTCCTGCGATATACTTTTCCAATAATTTATCGTTATTTTCGATGACCGCATCCCATGCTTCTATGTCGGTATTTTCCTCCAGGACTATTTCCGGGGACAGCGACACCGTCTGCTTGATGATAATATCGGCGGAGAGCTTATCCCGAACAGACTGAACCACGCTCTGCAAATCAACGCCAGCCTGGTCGATCTTGTTGATAAAGATAACGGTGGGAATGTTCATTTTCCGCAGGGCATGGAACAGAATACGGGTCTGGGCCTGCACGCCATCTTTAGCGGAGATCACCAAGATGGCCCCATCTAAAACAGCCAAAGAGCGGTACACCTCCGCCAAAAAATCCATGTGGCCGGGCGTATCCACAATGTTGACTTTACATCTGTGCCACTGGAAGGAAGTGACTGCCGCTTGAATGGTAATCCCACGCTGCCGCTCCAAAAACATGGTGTCCGTCCTCGTTGTCCCTTTTTCGACGCTCCCCGGTTCTGAAATGGCTCCGCTGGCATATAGCAGGCTCTCCGTCAAGGTCGTCTTTCCAGCGTCTACATGGGCAAGAATTCCAATATTGATTATTTTCATGTGATTGTCCTCCCTTTACAGCCCCAAAGGGCATAAAAATCCCCAGCAGTAAAATACTTTTACCACTGGGGATTCTAATTTGCGGACATACACATATACAGCATACACCTATTTGTGATTGCTGTTTTTTGAGATATGTCAAAATTGATAAGGCAAAAGTATTCTTAAATTGGGTACAAAAAACCAAGCCCCCACAAAAGGAGCTATCATAATTCTTTGTTCCCACTATTTGATTATAGTTTTATTTAAGAATACCTTGCCGCATATTTTTTACTCCTTTTCTGGGATTAAATCATTGTATCACATCAGTTTTAGGAAAGCAAGTACCTAAAAGAAATTTTTCTTCCCCTTATATGTAACAATCATACCGGCTTCCTGGTGTTCAGAATGGTTTCTGCTGTCTGCTGTGGTGTTTGATTGGAATTGTCCAGCCAAAAGCCGATCCGTGGTGTTGTCTGCATAAATGTATCGTATAAGGTTTCAACCGTAAAGCCGGAATAGCCTGTTTTCTCCCTGTATCGTTCCCTTTCTTTTATTGTTTCCACATCTGGACAAAGAACGACAACCTCAACAGGGTATTTATGCAGATAATTTATCATTCGGTTTAATTCATCACCGTAGTAGTTATCTTGGATCACTACAGAAAAGCCGTTGTCAAAGTATGACCTTGCCGCATCAGCAGTCAATTTGTATCGAAGGTACAGCTGGCGGACTGCTTCCGCTGATGGGGTAGCTGACATATTTTCTCTGCCTGAAATAATCATTTTTCGGAACACATCACCACGAAGATGGACGCATTTTTCTATTGATTTTGCCAGTAAATCGGAAACTGTAGATTTTCCAGAAGCCATTAAGCCTGTAATGAGATAAATTTTTTGTTTCATTTCACTTCCTCCGGCACAAAAAATATGTACATGTAACTAATTCAACACATTTATAATTTGAATAGGGACATTATAGCATTTACTAAATACAAATTCAATGTATACGGAAAGAAAGATATAAGGAGTGGGAGGGATTCCGCCGTAGTCGGCATTGTAGGAAAATCCAAAAGTTTAGATTTTCCCACAATGCTTATCTTTTGGTCTTTGGTTCGGAATAGTGTAGTGCTGGCGGTCTATCTCTTGTTTTCGGTTGCTTGCTTCCTTACCGTACATGAGCATTTGCCGCAGGGTTGTCCGACCCGTAACCTTCCAGAAGGTTGATGACGCCCCATACCGCCAGACCGGCGCCAAGAGCCATGACCAGAATTTTGAGAATGTCGATTGCCTGATTGAAAAATTCCATATACGTTCCTCCATTTTATTTGTTTGATGGTTTTGGGTACAAAAAAAGCCGCCCACATCGGCGGCACTTCGGGTCATCATGGCCCGAAGTTACACAAACTCGTCGCTGTCCAGATCATCGAAGTTCAACAGGTCAGCTTCTTCGTCCGTGTCGGAGCCGTCCACTTCGTACACCGTGTATTCGTCCTCCGGCTTTAGTCTCAATGGCCGGTGGCGGAACAGGCTTTCCAAGCGGAAGGCGTTTTTCTTTTTATCAAATTCGGCTGTGTACTTGTAATTCGGGTGCTTTTTCAAGTCATACTTCGGGGACAGGAAGGGCGGGAGCCCCCGAAGCTGCAAGATACATTTATCCCCGGGCATGGTGGTGATCTCGCTGGTGGTCATCAGCTCCCGGCCAAGCCGCTGCATATTCTGGCTGTAACTTTCAGACTGTCCACGGCTTCGGCCCTCGGTCTGCATAGAGATGGTGGCCTTGCCCAGCCAGTTTTCCGAAATATCCTTTAGGGTGGAAGCCTCCCGGCCTCCGAGGAATACGATACTGTCCATGTTGCCCATGATGGTTTCGGAATGGTCTTTGTACAATGCCTTGCACTGGCTCATAGTCTCGTTTGGGCGGTACTTTGCGTAAGATTGGCAGTCCATTATTAAGTTTTTTATTATGTTCCCTTTGTACACCGTTGCAACTATTTGCCTATGAAGAAAACCGTAGATGAAATTAACAAGATGATTATGGAAGATGCCCCGATGGAAGAAATCAACGATGCCATCGGCTATATTGATATTTGCTCCTGCTTCGATCCGATTTTTGAGCCGCCTATTGATTTTCTGGAAGAATGCCGCAAGCGTTGGGAAGCGGCACAGTCCTCTTTCTGCAAAACCATTGAGTGCAAGATCGGAAACACATGGTATGTGATTGAAACGGAGTGTGATGGAAATGAGCCACTTACCGACAAGGTAAAACGGCTCATTTTTTTCTGACAAGGGGTGATTTGTTAATGACTGCGACACAAAAAGCATGATATAATTCCAAGATGCACAACGGTACTGTCGGCTGACCAACCACCGAAGGAGGATATTATGTTGGATCAGCAGAAAATTACCATTCTCTATTGCCGTCTGAGCAACGAGGATGCCCAGGAAGGCGAGAGTAACAGTATCGCAAATCAGAGAGAGTATTTAACCCGATATGCCCGTGACCACGGGTATACAAACCTGAAAATTCTGGTGGATGACGGTTATACCGGAACGAACTTCAATCGTCCCGGTGTGCAGGAAGGCTTTGAGCTTGTCAAGCAGGGGCTTGTGGGCTGCTGGCTGGTCAAAGACCTCAGCCGCTTTGGTCGTGACTATCTGACTGTTGGACAATATACGGATATTATCTTTCCGAGTTATGATGTCCGCTTTATCGCTATAAATGATGGCGTAGACAGCAACCGGGGAGACAGCGAGGGCTTCGCCGCAATCCGTAATCTGTTCAACGAGTGGTATCCCCGTGATACCAGCAAGAAAGTCCGTGTCAGTTTGCGGCAGAGAGGAACCAGTGGGAAGCACATGGGCAAACCGCCCTACGGATACCGCTGTGACCCGGAGGACAAGGATCACTGGATTCTGGATGAAGAAGCGGCTCCGGTAGTCAAGCTCATCTTCGACCTTTGCATTGACGGCAAAGGCCCGGAGCAGATTGCAAGGATTCTGGAAGAAAAGCAGATTATGACCGCAAAGGCACTCTATGCCAAGCGAAAGAAAAAGCCGATGCCGGAAAGACCGTACCACTGGGGCAACCAGTCCATTGCAGGGATTTTGGAACGGCAGGAGTACACAGGCTGTACCTGCAACTTCAAGCACTTATTCCAAGTCCTACAAGCTGAAAAAGCGGATTCCCAATGAGCCGGAGAATATGTTTTATCTGCCGGACACACAGGAAGCGATTGTATCTCAGGCACAGTTTGACAGGGTGCAGGAACTGAGGAAAAAACGCCGCCCCGCAAAAAGCGGAACGGCAGGGATTGTTCTCCGGGCTTCTGTTTTGTGCCGATTGCGGCGGCAAGCTCCACTTTGCCACAAGCAAAAGCTTTGAGGGCAAGCAGGATCACTACGTCTGCAACAACTACAAGAGCAACCGTGGTACTTGTACTGCCCACTATATCCGGGAAGATGTGCTTCGTGAAATCGTTCTGGAACGCATCCGGGCAGTCAATGAGTATATCCGAAGCGATGTGGACGGTTTTCAGGAGGAATGGCTGCAATGCCGCAGGACTGACCAGGAGCGCAGCATCCGGGATGACAAAAAGAAGCTGGAACAGGCAAAGAAACGCCTTGCCGATCTGGATGTCATCATCGCCCGGCTGTACGAGGACTATGTTCTTGGAAATCTCAATCAGGACAGATACAGAAAGATGTCTGCGGACTATGAAGCGGAGCAGGAACGGTTAAAGCTCGAAATTGAAGTTATCGAAGAATGGGTGGAACAGCGGGAAGAAATGAACGACGGTCTGGATGCCTTTATCGCCCTGACACAGAAATATGTGGATGTGGAGGAGCTGACACAGACCATCGTGAACGAGTATATCAAGAAAATCATCGTCTATGCCCCGGACAAATCCAGCGGCAAGCGCAAGCAGAAAGTGAAGATTTTCTTCAACTTCGTGGACGATGTAGATATTCCCGTTATTTCCGAGCCTATCATCACGCAAACAACCTATGAACACAGAAAAAACGGCGTGACCTTCGGGTCACACCGTTCTCTGCGACAAAATAGTTACTTGTCACTATTAAGCCTTCGGTTTCGACTTTTTTACTTCTTACAGCAGCGGGGCGATGATGCGCATGCCGGGGCCGATGAGCTTTCGCATAAACGGGTCGTTTTTGAGAAGCTCTGCGTCCGCGCGGACACACCGGGCGAGCGTTTGCTGGAAATCCTGCTCAATTTTTGCGACTTCGGGCGATGCATAAAGGTACGTGCCGCATTCGAAGTGGTGGTACAGGCTGCGGTAGTCCAGATTGATCGTGCCGACGGTCGCCTTGCAGTCATCGCTGATGAAGACCTTCGCGTGAACGAAGCCCGGCTCGTACTCATAAATTTGTACACCGTTTTCAAGCAGCCTGCGGTAATACGTGTGCGCAAGCGAGAAGGCGATCTCCTTGTCAGGCACATGCGGCAGGATGAGCTGGACCTCCACGCCGCGGCGCGCGGCGTAGGTCAGCGCCGTGATCATCTCGTTGTCAATGATGAGATACGGCGTCATGATGTGTACGTAACGGTTGGCCCGGTTGATGATATCCATATAGACCATCTCGCCGACGAGGTCGCGGTCGAGCGGGCTGTCGCCATAGGGGATGACATAGCCCGCTTCCTTTTCATGCGCCGGCTGCGGCACGTCGAGATACTTGCTGTAGACTTCGGGCGTAAAGTGCACGGAGCTGACGTCCCACATCTGCAAAAACATCAGCGTCAGGCTGCGCACGGCGTCGCCGCGCAGGGCAATGGCTGTGTCCTTCCAGTGGCCGAGGCGCGAGGTGCGGTTGATGTACTCGTCGGAGAGGTTGATGCCGCCTGTGAAGCCGATCTTGCCGTCGATGACCATGATCTTGCGGTGGTCGCGGTAGTTGTAGTGCGTGGAGACGAACGGGCGCAGCGGCGCGAACATCTTGCAGGCAATGCCGAGCTTTTCGAGCTTTTCGGGGTAGGAATAGGGCAGCAGCGCGACCGCGCAGGTGCCGTCGTACAGCACGCGCACCTCGACGCCCGCGTTGACCTTTTCCTTGAGAATTTCAAGGATGCGGCCCCACATGTAGCCCTCCCTGACAATGAAATACTCGAGGAAGATGAAGTGCTCGGCCTTTTGGAGCTCGTCGCACATGACCGCGAACGCATCGTCGCCGAGGGGGAAGTATTGCGCCTGTGTGTTTTGATAGCAGGGGAAGCCGCAGGAATTCAGGTAGGAGGCAAGGCTTTGGAGCTCCTCCGGTAATTCCTCCTTGGAACACGCGCTTTCCGAGGGGGCGAAGTGCTCCGTCTGCGACAGGATGTCGTTGTAGCGGCGGATCATCAGCCGGTGGCCGAGGTCGGTCTTGATGTAAACATACAGAATCAAGCCGAACACCGGCAGCACCGCGAGGATGAAAAACCACGTGAGCTTGATGGTCGGGTTGTCGTCGTTGCCGAACAGAAACAGCACGACTGCCGCCGACAGCAGCGTGTTGCCGCCCCAGAAGTAGGGCAGAAAACCCTCAAGCTTGTAAAAGGCGGCAAAGAGAAACAAGATCTGCACGATCAGCGAAACGATGATGATGCCCGTGCGGCCGAAGATGATCTGCAGAAGGCCTCGTTTGCCCTTTTCTAAAAGAAGAATGTGATTGTCGTCGTCTTTCATAGATGTCCTTTCTCAAAGATGACCGTGCCCACGCGGGGCAAGGCACCTACATTTAATATATATTTACTTTATCATAACATAACTTTGCCGAAAAGCCAACCCATTTCCGCAGCGAAGCGTGAAGCGCACGCAGACGGAGAAAACGGGACTTGGCGATTTGATGTTCCTGTGTTAAAATGGCGAAAAAGGCAGAAAGGGGACGAGAAAATGGAGCTTAAGACGCAGGTCCATAATATTCCGCCGCTGTATGACGAAAAGTCGCGCGTGCTGATCCTGGGCTCGTTCCCGTCGGTCAAGTCAAGGGAGGCGGCGTTTTTCTACGCGCACCCGCAGAACCGCTTCTGGCCGACGCTCGCCGCTGTTCTGGGCGAGGAAACGCCGAAGACGGTCAAAGAGAAGAAAGCGATGGCCCTGCGCCGCGGCGTCGCCATGTGGGACACCATCGGCTCATGTGAGATCGTGGGATCGTCGGATGCGAGCATCACGAACGTTGTGCCGAACGATCTGTCCGTCATTTTGGATGCGGCGGACATTCAGGCCATCTTCTGCAACGGCGGCACGTCCTACGCCTGCTATAAAAAATACTGCCGCGCGAAGCTCGGGCGCGAGGCCGTCCAGCTTCCCTCCACCTCGCCGGCCAACGCCAGATGGACGAAGGAAAAGCTTATCGAAGCGTGGGGCGCAGCGCTGAAACCGTATCTTTTTTGACGCGGCGTTGACAAAGAAAAGCAAATAGTTTATGATACAGGCTCAATCGATACAAGGAGTGTGAAACCATGGGCAAACTGGCAGCGCCGGTGCGCGCTGACAAGGAAATGATGTTTACGAATCGCCAGCTCGTCGCGCTGATGTGGCCGCTGCTGCTCGAGCAGCTTCTGGCCATTACAGTGGGGCTTGCCGACTCGCTGATGGTTGCGACCGTCGGCGACGCGGCGATCAGCGCGGTGTCGCTCGTCGACTCGATCAGCAATCTGATGATCTACATTTTCTCGGCGATGGCGACCGGCGGCGCAGCCGTTGCGGGCCAGTACATCGGACAAAGACAGAAGGAGGACGCCTGCAACGCGGGCCAGCAGCTCATCGCGCTGCTCGGCGCGGTGTCGATCTTCTTCGTGGCGCTGCTGTACCTCTTCCGCACGCAGATTTTGACCGTAATGTTCGGCCATATCGAGCCCGACGTCATGGCGGCGACGAACACTTATTATTTATATGTGATGGCATCCATTCCGGGCATCGCGCTCTACAACGGCGGCGCGGCGCTGTTCCGCACGATGGGCCACAGCGATGTGTCGCTCAAAGTTTCGCTCCTGATGAACAGTATCAACGTGATCGGCAACGCCGTTTTGATCTTTGGCTTCGGTATGGACGTCGCGGGCGTCGCGATCCCGACGCTCGTGTCCCGCACGGTCGCGGCAGTCGTCATCCTTTCGCTGCTCTTCAACCGCGACTTGATGCTGCACCTGTCCGATATTCGCGGCTTCCACCTCAATATGCGCCTGATGAAGAACATCTTCTACATCGGCGTGCCAAGCGGCGTCGAAAACGGCATGTTCCAGCTGGGGCGTCTCGTGCTTTTCAGCCTGATTTCGACGTTCGGCACGGCATCGATGGTGGCGAACGCCATCGGCAACACCATCTCAAACTTCAACTGCTTTGCCGGTCAGGCCATCAACTTGGGCCTTGCAGCGGTCGTGAGCCAGTGCGTCGGCGCGGGCGAATTCGATCAGGCACGCGCGTATCTCAGAAAAATTGTCAAGTGGACGTACGGCATCATGGCGGCCGTCAACCTGACGATCATCGCATTGCTGCCGCTCATCATGCGTGTCTACAACGTCTCACCAGAGGCGGAAAAGCTCGCCGTCACGGTCACGCTGATCCACGGCATCTCATCCATCTTCATCTGGGTACCGGCGTTTATGGTGCCGGGCTTCCTGCGTGCGGCAGGCGACGCGAAGTTCACGATGCTCGCCAGTATGCTGACGATGTGGGTCGTGCGCGTGCTGCTTGCGTACGTGCTGGGCAAATACATGGGCTACGGCGTCATCGGCGTGTGGTTCGCGCACGCGATCGTGGACTGGTCGGTGCGCAGTGTCATCTTCTTCCTGCGCTACCGCAGCGGCAAGTGGGAGACGATGGGAATCAAGACGTGATTATTTTTTAAGGATGCCGTTGGCATCCTTAAAAAATAGGGGATGCGCTCCGCTTCGTGCCTCGCCGCCCGTAGGGCGGCTCGACACGAGCGGAGCGAGAAGAATAAATCGCCACGCACTTGTCGCGGCGATTTATGGATCAAAAACATTTCGCGGCTGCGGCCGCGAAGATAAAGAGGTCTCCGCTTAAAAAGCGGAGACCTCTTTGCCTTCTGTTACACTTTTACATTTCAACGGTGATGTTGTCGGTGCCGTGCTGCTCGAATTCGCCTAAGTAGGTGTCCATTCGCTCGCGCAGCTCGTCGACATTTTCGGGCGTGGGCGCGTCGCTGTCCATATCGCGCAGGGCAAGCTCCTGAGCGAGAATTTCGAAAAACATCGTGTCCTCGTAGGCCATGATGGCCTCGTGGATGCCGCCCTCGGCAAACGCGCGCGAGGGGATCAGTTCGCCCTGATAGGCCTCGACCAGCGGCACCATGCCGTGGGAGAGACAGTTGGCGAATACGGTGCTCTCTACATCGTCGTATTCGCGGATACGGTCGTCGCCGCGGGTGGAGTTCATCACCCAGTTGCCGACGTAGACCAGATCAAGAAGACGGCGGAATTGCTTTTCCGTCAGATCAATTTTCATAGTGACGCCTCCTTTGACGGAACAGAGAATCTGCTTACCGGAGATTATAGCACGCGCTTTTGCATTTTACCATAGCAAAAACAGGGAAACGCACAAAAAATGCAAATGCGCCTTGTGTCCCGCTCTCCGCCGTAGTATGATGACAGAAACAAATGAGAAAGAGGACTGTATGAAAAGAAACGTTTGGCTCACCGTGCACGGCGAGCAGCAATACGAAGGCATGAGCGCCGACAGCTCAGATCTCCGCGTGCGCGGCACGATGGAGGAAACGCGCGACGGCTATCTCCTGCGCTATGAGGAAACGGACGGGGACGGCAAGGTGACCACCGCAACGCGCCTTGCCCTCGCGCCGGACTGCATCATTCTGACGCGCACGGGCGAGGTGACGAGCGAGATGGTCTTTGCGGAGGGGAAGGAGCACACCTCATTCTATGCCGTGCCCTACGGAACCTTGCCGGTCGCAGTGAAGGCGGAGTCGGTCAAGTGGAAGCTCGACGAGGACGGCGGGATGCTGGCCCTGCGCTATGCAATTACTATCGGCGGGCAGAGAGGAAAATGCGCCCTGCGCATCCGCGTGAGAACAGAAGAATAAAGGAAAAGGAGCTGCCTGCGGCGGCTCCTTTTTACGCGCCCATGAGTAGCCGCACAAAAACGCGGATGCGAGGAACATCACCACGTCGGCGCAGAGCGCGGCGGGGATAGTATAGCGCGTTTTCGTAATGCCCGCTGCACCGTAATAGACGGCGACGGTGTAGAACGTCGTTTCGCTCGAGCCGAGCATGACCGCCGCAACGCGGCCAACATAGGAATCGACGCCGTAGGAGTCCATGATCTCCGATCCGACAGCCAGCGCGCCGCTGCCGGAGATGGGGCGGATGAAGAGAAGCGGCGCAGTCTCGGCAGGAATGCCGATCTTGTCGAGTGCGGGGGCTAAAAGCGCGCCGAGCGCCTCCATCGCGCCGGACGCACGGAACATGTAGACGGCGGAGAGCAGTGCGATGAGTGACGGCAGAATGTGCAGCAGCACCGTGAGTCCCTCCTCCGCGCCTTTGGTGAGGGGCGGAGTAGACGTCGACACGCTTTGCCGAGGGCAAAGCAGGCCGTGAAGGTGAGCAGTACGGGCACGATGAGCGTAGAGAGCGCCATGACTTAATTCCTCCAGAGACGGGCGAAGAGCTTTGCGGCAAGGAGCCCTGCGAGGACAGAGAGAAGCGACGTCAGCCACACGGCGGGTAAAATGTCGAACGGGTCGGCGGCGCCGAGCGAAGCGCGCACGCCTGCGAGCGTGGTGGGCAACAGTTGAATGGACGCCGTATTCAAAACGACGAGCAGGCACAGCTCATCCGATGCGGTACCCTTGCAGCCGCGGCTCATACGGCAGGCGGCGCGGATGCCGAGCGGCGTGGCCGCGTTACCAAGGCCCAAGAGATCGGCAGAGAGGTTAGCGGAGATCGCGGCCAGCGTCTCACTGTCGCGGCTCGCGTTCGGCAGGAGCCTCTTGAGCAGCGGGCGGAAGAGGGAAGCGAGGCGGTCGGTGAGATGACACTGGTTCATCACTTCCATCACGCCCGTCCAGAGGCACATCACGCCGCACATCGCCAAACACAGCTCGACCGCGCTCTGCGCGCCCTCGAGCGCGGCAGCGCTGAGCGCATTCAAGTTTCCCGTCAGCGCGCCGAAAATGAGCGAGACTGCCACCATTCCCGTCCAAAGCCAGGCCATTGCCATGTCCATCAACTCCTTTGCCCCTAAATATATCGGCAGGGAGGGGGCAATATGCCGCGTTTTTGCGCCAAATCCGCCACAGTTGCCGCGAAAAGAGACTGCTAAAAAAATTCTAAGAAAAAAGTGAAATTTGTCTTGACATGTGCAACGGAATTTGGTACTATATGCAAGTCCGCGATTGGGCGCATCCTGCCCTATTTGCGCGATATTGCGATGAACCGGGAGATTGCTCAGGTTTCTGAGGTAACTTCCGGGGAGTATGTCCGAGAATCGGGCGGCTGAGATGAGTATCTGTACGTTGCGTAGATCGCTGCGCCATGTGTGGACCGGCCGTTTATTCGTGCCGGTTTTCTTATGAGCCGGAATGATACGCACGGATAAGCGTACAAGAAAACCTCTCACCGTACGGCTTCGACAAAGCAAGAAAACCGTACAAAATGAAGGAGAAACCGAAAATGGCAAAAGAAATGATCCGCATTCGTCTCAAGGCCTATGACCACCAGGTCATCGACCAGAGCGCAGAGAAGATCGAGACCGCCAAGCGCACTGGCGCTACCGTCTCCGGCCCCATCCCTCTGCCCACCAAGAAGGAAGTCGTCACCATCCTGCGCGCTGTGCATAAGTACAAGGACAGCCGTGAGCAGTTTGAGCGCCGCACCCACAAGCGCCTGATCGACATCACCAACTCCAGCCCCAAGACGGTCGAGGCTCTGATGGGTCTCGAGCTTCCCGCCGGCGTTGAGATCGAGATCAAGCTCTAATCCAGCATTTCACAATTTCGCGTCCGCAGACGCGAAACCAATGAAATCGTTTTTCTGACGACATGTGCGTCAGAAAAACACCGCTCAGCTTTGCAAGTGTACGAACGAAGGAGTGCATGCAGCAAGCTGCAAACCCTCAAAAACGACGCCGTCGTTTTTGAAGCAAATTTTGTTGCTCTACCCAAAAGCCCATCGACTTGCGTGAGATGGGCGGGGTCAAGTCGGCAGAGCAATGGCGGGAGTTGCCGCTAACTAAGCCGACCAATAACCTTTACAGGAGGATCATACATGAAAGCAATCATCGGCAGAAAAGTTGGCATGTCTCAGATCTTCGACGAAAAGGGCCATGTGATCCCGGTCACCGTTATCGAGGCCGGTCCCTGCGTGGTCACTCAGAAGAAGACCAGCGAAAAAGACGGTTATGAGGCTGTCCAGCTTGGCTACGAGGACATTCGCGAAGCGAAGCTCTCCAAGCCTGAACTCGGCCACCTGAACAAGGCTGGCGTTTCCCCCAAGAAGTACCTGCGTGAGTTTGACCTTGACAACGCTTCCGAGCTCGAGCTCGGCGCCATCATCAAGGCTGACACCTTCAAGTCCGGCGACTTCGTTGACGTCACCGGTACGAGCAAGGGTCACGGCTACACCGGCGTTATCAAGCGCTGGAACGCCAGCCGCGGTCGTATGACCCACGGCGGCGGCCCTGTCCACCGTCACGCCGGTTCCATGGGCTCCACCACCGACCCCAGCCGTATCTTCAAGGGCAAGATCGGCCCTGGCCAGTACGGTGTGGAGACCGTCACCATCCAGAACCTCGAAGTCGTCAAGGTCGATCCCGAGCTCAATATGCTCGTCGTCCGCGGCGCCATCCCCGGTCCGAAGTTCAGCCTCGTCACCGTGAAGAACACGGTCAAGGTCCACAAGGTCAAGCAGGCGGGCGCGGGCATCAGCAGCAACCCGCAGAAGGCTTCCGGCCGCAACCCGCAGAAGGCTTCCGCCAGAACGAAATAAGGAAAGGAGTGCTTAAAGAATGTCTACGATTAAAGTTGTCAGCATGACCGGCGCTGAAGTCGGTACCGTGGAGCTGAACGACGCGATCTTCGGCGTTGAGCCGAACATGAGCGTTGTCCACGAGGTCGTCAAAAATCACCTCGCCAACTGCCGTCAGGGCACCCAGAGCGCTCTGACCCGTGCTGAGGTTTCCGGCGGCGGCCGCAAGCCGTGGCGCCAGAAGGGCACCGGCCGCGCCCGTCAGGGCAGCACCCGCTCCCCGCAGTGGACGCACGGCGGCATCGCGTTTGCCCCCAAGCCCCGCACCTACAGCTACGTGCTCAACAAGAAGGTCAAGCGTCTGGCTCTCAAGTGCGTGCTGTCCGCCAAGGCAGCCCAGGGCGAGATCGTCGTTGTCGACAAGATCGCGCTCGACGCTATCAAGACCAAGGACTTCCGCAGCTTCCTCTCCGCCGTCAAGGCTGACGGCAAGGCCGCTGTCATCACTCCCGAGGTCAACGAGGTCGTTGTCAAGAGCGCCCGCAACCTGCCCGGTGTCACCACCGCGCCCGCAAAGCTCATCAACGTCTACGATCTGCTCAACGCCAAGACCCTCGTGATCGACAAGGAAGCCCTCGTAGTCATCGAGGAGGTGTTCGCGTAATGGCAAACGTTTACGACATCATTATTCGTCCCATCATCACCGAACGTTCCATGGTCGACGTTGCGAACAAGAAGTATGTGTTCGAAGTTGCCAAGGACGCCGGCAAGGTGGAGATCAAGAACGCTGTTGAGACCGCTTTCGGCGTTAAGGTCGCCAAGGTCAACACGCTCAACGTCAGCGGCAAGGCCAAGCGCCTCGGCGCCGGCCGCCTGGGCAAGACCCGCAGCTGGAAGAAGGCCTATGTGCAGCTCGCTGAAGATTCCAAGACCATCGAGCTGTTCGAGGGCATGGTGTAAGGAGGATATGAGAAATGGCTATTAAGACGTTTAAGCCCACTACCCCCTCCCGCCGTCACATGACTGTGTCCGCCTTCGAGGGGATCGACAAGAAGGCCAAGCCCGAACGCAGCTTGGTCGAGTCTCAGAAGAAGCATGCCGGCCGCAACAGCTACGGCCGCATCACCGTCCGTCATCACGGCGGCGGCAACAAGCAGAAGTACCGCATCATCGACTTCAAGCGCGACAAGATGGACGTCCCCGCGACCGTCCTGCGCCTGGAGTATGACCCCAACCGCAGCGCGTTCATCGCTCTCGTCCAGTACGAGGACGGCGAGAAGCGCTACATCATCGCTCCTGTCGGCCTGAAGGCTGGCGACAAGATCATCTCTTCGCCTCCGCTGATATCAAGCCCGGCAACTGCCTGCCCATCGCCAACATCCCCGTCGGTACCGTCATCCACAACATCGAGATGCACCCCGGCAAGGGCGCTCAGCTCGTCCGCTCCGCCGGTACTGCTGCTCAGCTGATGGCGAAGGAGAACGGCGACGCTCAGATCCGTATGCCCTCCGGCGAAGTGCGCATTGTCCGCACGAACTGCATGGCCGTCATCGGCCAGGTCGGCAACATCGATCACGAGAACGTTCACATCGGTAAGGCCGGCCGCAAGCGCCACATGGGCGTCCGTCCGACCGTCCGCGGTTCCGTCATGAACCCGAACGACCACCCCCACGGCGGTGGTGAAGGTAAGAGCCCTGTCGGTCACCCCGGTCCCATGACCCCGTGGGGCAAGCCGGCTATGGGTTACAAGACCCGTTCGAAGAAGAACCCGACGAACAAGTTCATCGTCAAGCGTCGTAACGATAAGTAAAAGGAGGCAATGTAAAAATGAGCAGAAGCATTAAAAAAGGCCCGTTTGTTGCCCCTGAGCTGATCAAGCGAGTCGAAGAGATGAACAAGACCGGTGAGAAGAAGGTCCTGAAGACCTGGAGCCGCAGCTCCACCATCTTCCCCTCCTTCGTCGGTCACACGATCGCCGTCCACGACGGTCGCAAGCACGTTCCCGTTTATATTCAGGAAGATATGGTCGGCCACAAGCTGGGCGAGTTCGCTCCCACCCGTACGTTCCGCGGCCATACCAAGACGAAATAAGGAAGGAGAATGCAGAACATGGAAGCTAAAGCATATCTGAGATATGTCCGCATCTCTCCCCGCAAGGTCCAGATCGTCTGCGACCTGATTCGCGGTAAGGACATCAACACCGCCATGGCGCTCCTGATGCAGACCCCCAAGGCTGCGTCCGAGCCCCTGGTCAAGCTCTTAAAGAGCGCTGTCGCCAACGCCGAGAACAACTTCAGCATGGATACCTCCAAGCTGTACGTGTCCGAGGTCTACGCGACTTCCGGCCCGATCCTCAAGCGCATGATCCCCGCCAGCAAGGGCCGCGGCTACCGCATCAACAAGAGAACCTCTCACGTGACGCTCGCCGTCGCTGAGAGAGACTAAAGGGAGGAGACAGTTTCATGGGACAGAAAGTTAATCCCCACGGCATGCGCGTCGGCGTCATCAAAGACTGGGACTCCCGCTGGTATGCCAGAGACGAGAAGGTCGGCGACCTGATCGTTGAAGATAACAAGATCCGCAAGTTCGTCAAGAAGAGCCTGTACGGTGCAGGCGTGCCCAAGATCGAGATCGAGCGCAGCAATGATGTTGTGACGCTGTTCGTTCATTGCGCCCGCCCCGGCATGGTCATCGGCAAGGACGGCGCGGAGGTCGAGAAGCTGCGTCTCGCGGTCGAGGCTCTGATCGGCAAGAAGGTCAAGCTCAACATCGTCGAGGTCCGCAATCCCGACATGAACGCTCAGCTCGTCGCTGAGAACATCGCCCAGCAGCTCGAAAAGCGTATCTCTCACCGCCGCGCGATGAAGAACGCCATGGGCCGCGCCATGCGCGCCGGCGCCAAGGGCATCAAATGCTGCTGCTCCGGTCGTCTCGGCGGCCGCGAGATCGCTGGCGTTGAGCACTATCACGAGGGCACCATCCCCCTGCAGACCATCCGTGCCGACATCGAGTACGGCTTCGCCGAGGCTGCGACCACGTTCGGCCGCATCGGCGTGAAGGTCTGGATCTACAAGGGCGAGGTCCTGACCCAGACCCTGCGTACCACCCCGCGTACGCTCGATACCACCAAGCCGTATGAGGAGCGCCGCGAGCGTCGTCCTCGCCGCGACGGTGACCGTCGTCCCCGCCGTGATGGCCAGGGCGGCTATCAGCGCCGTGAGGGCGGCTTCAACCGCAACGGCAACCGTCCCCAGGGCGATCGTCCGCAGGGCGGCTATCGCAAGCCGGCTGAGAATAAGGAAGGAGGCGCTCAGTAATGCTTCTGCCGAAGAGAGTGAAATACCGTCGCGTTCAGCGCGGTCGTATGACCGGCAAGGCGACCCGCGGCAACACCATTACTTATGGTGAGTACGGCCTCCAGGCCACTGAGCCCGCGTGGATCACCAGCAACCAGATCGAGGCGGCCCGTGTCGCCATGACCCGTTACACCAAGCGTGGCGGTCAGGTCTGGATCAAGATTTTCCCCGATAAGCCCGTTACCAAGCAGCCTGCCGAGACCCGTATGGGTTCCGGTAAGGGCTCTCCGGAGTATTGGGTAGCAGTTGTCAAGCCCGGCCGTATCATGTTTGAGATCGCCGGTGTTTCCGAAGAAGTCGCGCGTGAGGCGCTCCGTCTGGCCAGCCACAAGCTGCCCATCAAGACGAAGATCGTCAAGCGCGAGGCCGAGACCCAGGAAGTAGGTGAATGAGATGAAGGCAAGTGAAGTTCGTGCCATGAGCGTTGCTGAGCTGAACACCAAGCTCGACGCCCTGAAGAAAGATCTGTTTATGCTGCGCATGCAGCACGCGACGAATCAGCTGGATAACCCCCAGAAGCTCGTCCAGACCAAGCGTGATATTGCCCGAGTCAAAACCATGATCCGTGAGAAGGAGGAGAAGTAAGATGGAAGAGAAGAGAATTTCCTCCCGTAAGGTCCGCGTTGGTAAGGTCGTTTCCGACAAGATGGACAAGACCGTCGTCGTTGCGATCGCTGACCGCGTGGCGCATCCCCTGTACAAGAAGATCGTCGGCCGCACCTACAAGCTGAAGGCTCACGATGAAAACAATACGTGCGGTATCGGTGATACCGTCAAGGTGATGGAGACCCGCCCCCTGTCCAAGGACAAGCGCTGGCGCGTGGTCGAGATCGTCGAAAAAGCTAAGTAAGGAGGTACCGGAACAATGATTCAGCAGGAAAGTTTTCTGAAGGTCGCCGATAACACCGGTGCCAAGGAAATCAAGTGCATCCGCGTTCTCGGTGGCTCCGGCCGCAAGTACGGCAACATCGGCGATATCATCGTCGCGTCCGTGCGTAAGGCTGCCCCCGGCGGTCAGGTCAAGAAGGGCGAGGTCGTCAAGGCCGTTATCGTCCGCTCTGCCAAGGGCGTCCGCCGCGAAGACGGCACCTATGTCCGCTTCGACGAGAATGCTGCGGTCCTGATCAAGGACGACAAGAACCCCAGCGGCACCCGTATCTTTGGGCCCGTCGCTCGTGAGCTGCGTGAGAAGGACTTCCTCAAGATCCTCTCCCTGGCTCCGGAAGTTGTCTAAGGAGGGCTTGAAGAATGGCTATGAATGTGAAGAAGGGCGATACCGTTATCGTCCTGTCCGGTAAGGACAAGGGCAAGCAGGGCAAGGTGCTCGGCACCGTCCCCAGCGAAGCCAAGGTCGTCGTGGAGGGCATCAACATGGTGACCTGCCACGTCAAGCCCCGCAAGCAGGGCGAGACCGGCGGCATTGTGCAGCGTGAGGCTGCCATGTACGCTTCCAAGGTGCAGGTCGTGTGCCCCAAGTGCAACAAGGGCACCCGCATCGCGCACAAGATTGAAAATGGCAAGAAGTCCCGCGTGTGCAAGCACTGCGGCGCCGAGCTTTAAGAAAGGAGAGTAGTTCACAATGGCAAGACTGAAAGAACAGTATAAGGCAGAAGTGGCACCCGCTCTCTACAAGAAGTTCGGTTATAAGTCCACCATGCAGATCCCCAAGATCGACAAGGTCGTCGTGAACGTCGGCTGCGGCGAGGCCAAGGAGAATGCCAAGGTCCTCGAAGCGGTCGTGCGCGACCTGACCACCATCACCGGCCAGAAGGCCGTCGTCACCAAGGCGAAGAAGTCCATCGCAAACTTCAAGCTGCGTGAGGATATGCCCATCGGCGCGAAGGTCACCCTCCGCGGCGACAAGATGTGGGAATTCCTCGATCGTCTGTTCAACGTTGCGCTTCCCCGTGTCCGCGACTTCCGCGGCATCAGCGCCAACGCTTTCGACGGCCGCGGCAACTATGCCCTGGGCATCAAGGAGCAGCTGATCTTCCCCGAGATCGAGTACGATAAGATCGACAAGATCCGCGGCATGGACGTCGTCATCTGCACCACCGCTCAGACCGACGAAGAAGCCCGCGAGCTGCTGACCCTGGTCGGCGCTCCTTTGAACGCTAAGTAGGAGGATATCAAAAATGGCTAAGAAATCTATGATTCTCAAGCAGCAGGCTCCTGCTAAGTTCTCCACCCGCCGCTACAACCGCTGCAAGATCTGCGGCCGCCCCCACGCGTATCTTCGTGATTATGGCGTCTGCCGTATCTGCTTCCGCGAGTTAGCCTACAAGGGCGAGATCCCCGGCGTTCGCAAGGCTTCCTTCTGAGTCTTTTTCCGTTATACTTCGTTGAAGCTCCTTGGCGTACACAAAGTACGCCGGCGTCGCTTCGCCTCGTCTAACGAAAATCTCAAGAAGAACCTGCTGTTGAAGTTTTTCAACAGCCCGACACCTCGGAGCTTGAGTCTCCGAAACAAACTCATAACCACGAACGTTGCGATATGGACGTTCTGGCGATAAAGGATCGCGAAAGGTCAGTGTCAATTACGCGTGTTCACACGCGTGTGGGCACGTTCCAAATTGGCACTGATACCTCGTGACCTAAACGGTCCATGACCGTAACTCTAAATCAGGAGGATTTACACTATGCATATCACTGACCCTATTGCGGATATGCTCACCCGCATCCGCAACGCAAACAGTGCCCGTCATGACACTGTGGATGTCCCCGCTTCCAACATGAAGAAGAGCATCGCTCAGATTCTGCTGGACGAGGGCTACATCAAGAGCTATCAGATCGTTGACGATGGTACCCAGGGCGTGATCCACATCACCCTGAAGTACAACGGCAAGGACAAGGTCATCACCGGCCTCCGCCGCGTCAGCAAGCCCGGCCTGCGCGTTTACGTCGGCGCAGACGAGCTGCCCCGCGTGCTCCGTGGCCTCGGTATTGCCATCGTCTCCACCTCCAAGGGCGTTATGACCGACAAGGCTGCTCGCGCGGCTCACATCGGCGGCGAAGTCCTTGCGTTCGTGTGGTAAGGAGGGTATAAAACAATGAGTAGAATTGGTAAAATGCCCGTTGCCATTCCCGCGGGTGTCGAAGTCACCGTCGCGGACGGCAACCTTGTCACCGTCAAGGGCCCCAAGGGTACCCTGACCCAGCAGCTCCAGCCGAGCATGACCATCAAGCAGGAAGGCGCTGAGCTTCTCGTTTCCCGTCCCGACGACGGCAAGGAGAACCGCGCTCTGCACGGCCTGACCCGCGCTCTGCTGCACAACATGGTCGTCGGCGTCACCGATGGCTACAGAAGACGCTCGAAGTCAACGGCGTTGGCTATCGTGCCGCCAAGGAGGGCAACAAGCTCGTCCTGAACATCGGTTACTCCCACACAGTGGAAGTCCCCGAGATCGACGGCATCACCATCGAGGTCCCCCAGCCCAACCAGATCGTCGTTTCTGGCTGCGACAAGCAGAAGGTCGGTCAGTTTGCCGCTGAGATCCGCGAAAAGCGTCCTCCCGAGCCGTACAAGGGCAAGGGCATCAAGTATGCTGACGAAGTCATTCGCCGCAAGGTCGGTAAGACCGGCGCTAAGAAGTAAGGAGGTGTGCCGATATGATTAAAAGACCCGATACCAAAGCACAGCGCATCAAGCGTCATAAGCGCGTTCGCGCCAAAGTCTCCGGCACTCCCGAGAGACCCCGCCTGAACGTTTTCCGTTCTGAAAAGAACATCTACGCCCAGATCATCGACGATGTTGCCGGCAACACGCTGGTCGCCGCTTCCTCCCTGGACAAGGCGATCGAGGGCAACGGCAGCAACAAGGCTGCCGCCCGTGCAGTCGGTAAGCTCATCGCCGAGCGCGCCAAGGCCAAGGGCATCGACACGGTCGTCTTCGACCGCGGCGGTTACCTGTATCACGGCCGCGTTGCCGAGCTGGCTGAAGGCGCCCGCGAGGGCGGCCTGGAATTCTAAGGGAGGAGGAAAATACAATGCCTAGATTTGAACGCGAACAGAGCGAATACATGGAAAAGCTCGTTTTCCTCAACCGTGTTTCCAAGACCGTGAAGGGCGGCCGCGTGGCCAAGTTCTCTGCTCTGATGGTCGTTGGCGACGGCAAGGGCAAGGTCGGTTACGGCCTTGGCAAGGCCGCTGAAGTCCCCGAGGCGATCCGCAAGGGCCTCGAGGCTGCCAAGAAGAACATGATCACCGTTACCCTTGATGGTACCACCATTCCTCACGAGACGATCGGCGAGTTCGGCGCCGGCCGCGTGCTGATGAAGCCCGCTGCCCCCGGTACCGGCGTGATCGCCGGCGGCGCTGTCCGTGCCGTCGTTGAGGCTGCCGGCATCAAGGATATTCGTACTAAGTGCCTGCGCTCCAACAACCCCAACAACGTTGTTGGCGCTGCGATCGAAGGCCTGAAGTCCATGCGCAGCGCGGAGCAGGTCGCCAAGATCCGCGGCAAGAGCGTGGACGAGATCATCGGTTAAGGAGGCAGAGCATCATGGCTAATTTAAAAGTTGAGCTCGTCAAGAGCTTGAACGGCAGACACGAAAAGCACATTGCTACTGCCAATTCCATGGGCCTGCGCAAGATCGGCGATACGAGCGTGCAGCCCGACAACGACCAGACGCGTGGCAAGATCGCCAAGATCGGCTATCTGCTGCAGGTCACTGAAGAGAAATAAGGAGGAACAGATATGGAACTGTATAATCTGTCTCCCGCCGCTGGTTCCACCAAGGAAGCGTTCCGCAAGGGTCGCGGCCACGGCAGCGGCAACGGCAAGACCGGCGGCCGCGGTCACAAGGGCCAGAAGGCCCGCAGCGGCGGCGGTGTCCGCGTCGGTTTCGAAGGCGGCCAGATGCCTCTGGCGCGCCGTACCCCGAAGCGCGGCTTCAACAACATTTTTGCAAAGCCCTATGAGATCATCAACCTGAGCGCGCTCGACAAGTTCGAGGACGGCGAGACCGTTACCGCAGAGGCTCTGCTTGCTAAGGGTATCCTGAGCAAGTGCGCGTATGGTTACAAGGTGCTCGGTAACGGCTCTGTTACCAAGAAGGTCACTGTTCAGGCCGCTGCGTTTTCCCAGTCTGCTAAGGAAGCTATTGAAGCAGCTGGCGGAAAGGCAGAGGTGGTCTAAGTGATTCAGACGATCCGTAAGGCCTGGGGCGTTCCCGAACTGCGCAAGAAGATCGTGTTCACGCTGCTGATCCTTCTGATCTTCCGCCTCGGTAACGCGATCCCCGTCCCCTATATCAACACGACGCTGCTCGGCAACTATCTCGACAGCATGAGCGGCACCGTGCTTGGCCTCTACAACGTCATGTCCGGCGGCGCGTTCGCAGAAGCGACGGTCTTCGCGCTGGGCGTCCAGCCCTACATCAACAGCTCGATCATCATCCAGCTGTTGACGATCGCGATCCCCGCGCTCGAGCGTCTTGCCCGCGACGGCGGCGAGGCGGGCAAGAAGAAGATCGCCTCCATCACGCGCTACGCGACGGTCGCCATCGCTCTTCTCCAGGCCTTCGGCTACTACATGATCTGCAAGAACTACAACATCCTCGAGCAGCAGGGCATCTGGCCGGCGCTCGTGATCATCGTTTCGTTTGTTGCCGGTTCTTCGTTCGTGATGTGGCTGGGCGAGCAGGTCAATGAGTTCGGTGTCGGCAACGGTATCTCCATCATCCTGTTTGCAGGTATCCTGTCCCGCGTGCCCAACATGGTCACGATGGGTGCGAGCTACATCCGCACCAAGGGCTCCATCGGCTGCCTGTGGATCGCGCTGCTGATCGTCGGCATGCTTGCGATGGTCGTTCTGATCGTCCATGTCAACGAGGCCGAGCGCCGCATCCCCGTCCAGTACGCCAAGCGTCAGGTCGGCCGCAAGATGTACGGCGGCCAGGCATCCACCCTTCCCATGAAGGTGAACATGTCCGGCGTTCTGCCCATCATCTTCGCGCAGACCATCGCGTCCCTGCCCGCCACCATCTGGGCTTTCGTCGGCATTCCCGAGGAGGGCACCGTTGGCCGCAGCATCTACAACGCGATCGACACCAAGTCTGTGCTGTATCTGATCGTCTACTTCCTGATGATCATCGGCTTCAGCTATTTCTACGCTACCATTCAGTTTAACCCCGTTGAGATCTCCAACAACCTCAAGCGCAACGGCGGCTTCATCCCCGGCTTCCGTCCGGGCAAGCCCACGTCTGACTTCATTGCCAAGGTTCTCAACAAGGTCACCCTGTTTGGTGCCATCTACCTCGGCATCGTGGCCATCTGCCCGCTGATCGCCGGCAAACTGCTGGGCAACTCCGGCCTCGCCATCGGCGGTACCTCGGTCATCATCGTTGTCGGTGTTGCACTTGAGACGGTCCGCGCGCTGGAGTCTCAGATGCTGATGCGTCAGTACAAGGGCTTCCTCGAGTAAGAGAGGCGAAAACATGAAACTGATTTTATTGGGCGCTCCGGGCGCTGGCAAAGGCACGCAGGCCGCTATCATCTCCCGCCGAGCTAGGGATTCCCCGCGATCTCCACCGGAAACATTCTGCGCGCGGCCATCAAAGAACGGCACGCCCACCGGAATGAAGGCCAAGACCTATATGGATGAAGGCCATCTGGTGCCCGATGAGGTCATCATCGGCATTATCACCGAGAGCGTCTTGCCGAATCCGATTGTGCGAAGGGCTACATCCTCGACGGTGTGCCCCGCACGATCGCGCAGGCGGAAGCGCTCGAGGCAGCCGGTATCCGGTTCGATCATGTCGTTTCGCTCGAGGTCTCCGACGAGACCATCGAGGAGCGCATGAGCGGACGCAGGGTGTGCGAGCACTGCGGCGCGAGCTACCATATCAAAGCGGTTCCGCCCAGGACCGAGGGCGTCTGCGACGTCTGCGGCGGCAAGCTCGTCACCCGTAAGGATGATGCACCGGAGACGGTGAAGAATCGTCTTGCGGTCTATCATAGGGAGACGGAGCCGCTCAAGGATTTCTACCGCGAGCGTGGGGTTCTGTACCCGGTGGAGGATATGGGGCGCGGTCGAGGCCACCTCCAAGGCGATCCTCGCCGTGCTGAAATGAGGGTGTACAATGATCATTTGAAATCGGCACACGAGATCGAATTGATGCGCCGAGCGGGAAAAATTACCGCGGCTGCCCGTGCGTTAGCAGGGGAAATGGTAAAGCCCGGCGTAACAACCCGACGAAATTGACAAAGCAGTGTACCAGGTTCATCAAATTCGCAGGGACGCCGAGCCGTCGTTCCTTAATTACAGCGGCTATCCGGCCAGCGTCTGCGTCAGCGTGAACGATGAGATCATCCACGGCATCCCGGGTCCCCGGGTGCTCAAGGAGGGCGACATCGTGAGCGTGGATGTGGGCGCCTACATCGGCGGCTTCCACGGCGACTGCGCGGCCACTTACCCCTGCGGAAAAATTTCCGCCGAGGCCCAGCGGCTCATCGACGTCACACAGCAGAGCTTCTTCGAAGGCATCCGATTCGCCCGCGAGGGCCAGCGCCTTTCGGACATCTCTGCGGCGGTGCAGAAATACGTTGAGGACAATGGCTACAGCGTCGTGCGCGAGTATGTCGGTCACGGTATCGGCAGAAAGATGCACGAGAGCCCCGAGGTGCCGAACTTCGGCGCGCCGGGCCACGGTCCGAGACTGCTGCGCGGCATGACGATCGCAGTCGAACCCATGGTGAACGCGGGTGGCGCGGCAGTCCGGGTCATGCCGGACGGCTGGACCGTCAAGACCCAAGACGGTTCGCTTGCCGCACACTACGAAAACACGATCCTCATCACCGACGGCGAAGCGGAGCTTCTGACGCTTCCCGAGATCTGAGGACGTGCGGATGGACATTGCGAAGAGCGACCTTGTTTTAGCGACGGCGGGCAGGGAGAAGGGCAGACTCTTCTTCGTTGTGGATGTTCAGAACGAATATCTTCTGCTCCTGGCAGACGGCAAGTCCAGACGGCTCGAAGCTCCCAAGCGCAAGAAGTGCAGGCACGTTCAGCGCGCGGGAGCCGCGCCGGAGGAGCTCGCCGCAAAGCTCAGAAGCAGCGAGATCATTACAAACAGTGAGCTTCGTAAAGCCCTCGCCGTCTATCGCGGCGAGCACGGTAATCAAGACCAGGAGGGATCAACACTTTGGCAAAATCCGACATGATCGAAGTGGAAGGCACTGTCGTTGAGGCGATGCCCAACACCACATTCCAAGTAGACACTTGGAAATGGACACACGATATTGGCGCATATTTCCGGAAAGCTCAGAATGAATTTCATCAGGATCCTGCCAGGTGACAAGGTCACGGTGGAGATGTCTCCCTACGACCTGACCCGCGGTCGCATTACCTGGCGTACTAAGTAATGGAGGTTTATCGACATGAAAGTAAGACCGTCCGTGAAGCCCATGTGCGAGAAGTGCAAGATCATTCGTCGTAAAGGCCGTGTCATGGTCATTTGCGAGAATCCCAAGCACAAGCAGCGCCAGGGCTAAGATTTAATTGGAGGTTAAAGAGTATGGCACGTATTGCCGGTATTGACCTGCCCAAGGATAAGCGAATCGAAATCGGTTTGACTTACATCTACGGCATTGGCAGAAAGAGCGCTCAGGACATTCTGGCGCAGACAGGCATTAACCCCGACACCCGCGTGAAGGATCTGACCGACGCGGAAGAGGCAGCAGCTGCGTGAAGCCATCGACCACGGCTACATGGTCGAGGGCGACCTGCGCCGCCAGACCGCGCTCGACATCAAGCGTCTGAGCGAGATCGGTTGCTATCGCGGCACCCGTCATCGCCGCGGCCTGCCCGTTCGCGGTCAGCGTAGCAAGACCAACGCACGCACCCGCAAGGGCCCCAAGAAGACCATTGCGAACAAGAAGAAGTAAGGAGGGAGAATAGAATATGGCTACTGCTAAGGCTAACGGCAAGAAGGTTATCCGCCGCCGTCGCGAAAAGAAGAACATTGAGCGTGGACAGGTCCACATTCGTTCTTCCTTCAACAACACCATGGTCACGGTGACCGACTCTCAGGGCAACGCCCTTTCCTGGGCTTCCTCCGGTGGTCTCGGTTTCCGCGGCAGCAAGAAGTCCACTCCCTTCGCCGCGCAGAGCGCTGCTGAGACGGCGGCTACCGCCGCTATGGAGCATGGTCTCAAGACCGTCGAGGTCTTTGTCAAGGGTCCCGGTCAGGGTCGTGAAGCGGCCATCCGCGCCCTGCAGGCTGTGGGTCTCGAGGTCACCATGATCAAGGACGTTACGCCGATTCCTCACAATGGCTGCCGTCCCCCGAAGCGCCGCCGCGTTTAATCGAAAGAGGAGGTAACAAGCAATATGGCTAAGAATATGCAGCCGATCGCCAAGCGCTGCAAGGCTTTAGGCATTTCTCCTGCCGTTATGGGTTATGCGAAGAAGACCACGAACCGCAACCCCGGCAGCCAGATGAAGAGAAAAAAGAGCGAGTATGGCATCCAGCTTGCTGAGAAGCAGAAGGTCAAGTTCATCTACGGTATCCTGGAAAAGCAGTTCCATGATTACTATGAGAAGGCCGCTGCGGCTCCCGGCAAGACCGGTGACAACCTGCTCATCACCGTCGAGCGCCGTCTGGACAACGTCGTCTATCGCATGGGCTTTGCGATGACCCGCCGTCAGGCCCGTCAGCTCGTCAGCCACGCCCACTTCACCGTCAACGGCAAGAAGGTCAACATTCCTTCCTACCTCGTCAAGGCCGGCGATGTGATCGAGGTCGCAGAGAGCAGCCGCTCCGCCGAGTGCTTCAAGCGCCTGCTGGGTCAGGACGCGCCCGTGTTCCTGCAGCCCGTGTGGATGGAGCGCGAGAAGAATGCTCTCAAGGGCACCATCACTCGTCTTCCCGTCCGCGAGGAGATCGACGTTCCTGTTGAGGAGCACCTCATCGTTGAGTTGTACTCCAAGTAATCGGAGGATACCCTCAATAATGATAGGAATTGCCGGCGGGGCGCAGCAATGCGCCACCGCAATGAGAAGATGAAGGAGGGTAACTGCATGATTGAAATTGAAAAGCCCCAGATCGAGTGTATCGAAGACTCCGCAAACAGCTCTTACGGCAAGTACGTTGTCGAGCCTTTGGAGCGTGGATACGGCATTACGCTGGGCAACGCCCTGCGCCGCATTATGCTCTCTTCGCTCCCCGGCACCGCAGCTACCGCCATCAAGATCGCCGGTGTGCAGCATGAGTTCTCTACCATCCCCGGCGTCAAGGAGGATGTGACAGAGATCGTCCTCAACGTCAAGAGCCTGATCACCAAGCTCCACAACGCGGAGGGCACCAAGACGGTCTTCATCGAGGCCACCGGTCCCTGCGAGGTCAAGGCCGGCGACATCAAGTGCGACAGCGAGGTCGAGGTCCTCAATCCCGACCTGCACATCGCAACGCTCGACGCCGGAGCGACACTCAACATGGAGCTGACGCTCAGCCACGGCCGCGGCTATGTCCCCGCTGACCGCAACAAGCCGGCGCAGACCACGATCGGCCTCATTCCGGTCGATTCGATCTACACGCCTGTTTACAAGGTCAACTACACCGTGGAAAACGCCCGCGTGGGCAACATGACAGACTACGACAAGCTGACGCTCGAGGTCTGGACCGACGGCACCATCTCGTCCCGTGACGCGGTGTCCCTCGGCGCCAAGATCCTCTGCGATCACTTCGCGCTCTTCACCGACCTGTCCGACGCTATGGGCGGCAAGTCCACCGTCGTGGAGAAGGCGGAGGCGCAGCGGGACAAGGTGCTGGAGATGACGATCGAGGAGCTCGACCTCTCCGTCCGCAGCTTTAACTGCCTCAAGCGCGCCAACATCAACAACGTCGAGGACTTGATCTCCAGAACTGGCGAAGACATGATGAAGGTCCGCAACATGGGCCGGAAGTGTCCGCTCGAAGAGGTCCAGAACAAGCTGGCAATGATGGGTCTGTCCTCGCCAGCGACGACAACAACTGACAGGGGTCTGTCGCCTGCGGCAGCGCCGCAGGACGAAGACCCGCTTTATCCTGATGAAGGAGGAAAACCAAATGCCCGGAACTCGTAAGCTCGGTAAGACTACCGATCAGCGTATGGCGATGCTCCGTCAGCAGGTCACCGACCTTCTGGACAACGGCAAGATGGAAACGACCGTCACCCGCGCCAAGGAGATCAAGCCCCTGGCTGAGAAGATGATCACCCTCGGCAAGAAGGGCGATCTGGCGGCTTATCGTCAGGCGATGGCTTTCATCACCCGCGAAGACGTCTGCAAGAAGACCTTCAAGGAGCTGGCCCCCAGAAGTATGCTGAGCGCAACGGCGGCTATACCCGCATCGTCCGCACCGGCGTTCGCCGCGGCGACGCTGCCGAGACGGCCATCATCGAGCTGGTCTAAGCATAACAGCGTAAGTAAAAAGTCCTTTTGTATGGCAGATCGCGAAGCCATACAAAAGGACTTTTTATGCTTCTCTGCCGCATGGTCGGAGAAACGCCCGTTTTCCTTGCAGCGCAAAACGCCCTCTGTTGCACGCCGCAGTGCATCGGAGGGAAAAGAATGATCCGCGGCCCGTCCCGCAGGGATAAGCGCGCCGCCGGGCGCATAAGCTCCTCCGAGGGGGCGATGGAATGACAAGGAAAAAGCGGCGGGCGCTGCTGTGTATGCTCGCCGTACCGCTGCTGGCGCTTGCGCCGCGTTCGGAGGAAAGTAAAGCTGCCGGCCTCTGCCGCTGAGCCGGCGGCTGTGCCGGAGAAATATGTGGCGCTGACCTTCGACGACGGCCCATGGCCCGAGACCACCGAGCAGCTGCTCGACGGCCTCGCGGAGCGGGGCGCCAAGGCGACCTTCTTCCTGATCGGCGAACAGCTCGCCGGGCACGAGGACACCGTGCGCCGCATGGCGGACGAGGGGCATCAGGTCGGCAGCCACACCTTTACGCACATGGATCTCAGCCGCGGCGACCCCGCCGAGCGCCTGCGCGAGATTGCTGCGACCGACGAGACGCTGCGCGCGCTTCTTGGCGACGGAGTCTATTGGCTCCGCCCGCCGTGGGGCTTTCTCGCCCCGCAGACCGCCGCGGCAGTCGAGGTGCCGATGGTCTACTGGTCGCTGGATACGGAGGACTGGCGCAGGCTGGACGCCGACGCCGTAGCGCATGACATCATCGACCATGCCCGCGACGGCGACATCATTCTCCTGCACGACCCTTACGCCACAAGCGTCGAGGCGGCGCTGCGCGCCATCGACGCCCTGACCCCGCAGGGCTACCGCTTTGTCACCTTAGAGGAGCTCTTTCGGCAAAAGGGCGTCGAGCCGGAGCCGGGAAAGCTCTACATCCGTCCCGACGAGCTCAAGCGGATCGCGTGAGACAGAGAAAAGCTGCCGAAGCGAGGCTTCGGCAGCTCTTTTCGATTACAGTTTGTCGAATATGCGCGAAAAATTACAGCATGTTGAGAACGAGCGTCAGGACGATGAACGCAGCGCCGACCCACTTGTCGCGCGAGCGAGCTTGGCGTCCATGCTCTTGGCCTTGTTCTTCGCCATAAAGGAATCGGCCACGCCGCCGATGGCGCCGCTCAGGCCGGCGGACTTGCCGCTCTGGAAGAGCACGATGCCGATGACGATCAGACCGCAGATGAGCTGAAGAATGGTGATAAACAGTTCCATAACAGGAGACCTCCAATCAGTTGATAAACGCAGAACGCGCTGTATTCACAGGATGTAATCATACCACAGTCCCAGACAAAAAAGCAAGCGGAAATTAGCAGTTTTTCACCCCAAAACGCAGCGAATGCAAAGCCTCAAGGGGGACCTTGCACATTCGCAGTAAGCTCCGGCGGGAAGGAAGATCGGGATGGGGGGGTGCCGGAGTTTCCTCGGTAGCGGGTAAATATGAATTTATATTCGCGAATCAAAATGATGACATAGTATAAGAGGATATTCATGCAAAGTCAATCGGTTTGATATTCAAAATTCACGCACAATAATTAAATTTTCTTATGCAAAATGACAAGAATCCGTTGCAGATGCAAAAGAGACTTGCAATCCAAAAAGAAAAGAGATAAAATACGAAAAAATTGAGTAAATACCGAATGAAAATACGCAAAACGGCTGTATACGCCGAATGAAATTTCAAAAGTACAAGGGCGCATCTCGGCTCGTTCGCGAGATGTGCGGGAAGTGAGGATAGGATATGAATACGACCTACGGAGTGCTCAACAACTCAAGCCTGATCATTGATACCGACAAGCTGCGCGAAAACGTGCGCACGATCCTGCGCTCGCTCCCGGCGGGGACAAAGCTCATCCCCGTCGTCAAGGACGACGCCTACGGAATGGGAATGGTCGGCGTCGCGCGGACGCTCAGCGCCTTTCCGGAGATCGGCTGCTTTGCCGTCGCCAACGTCTCCGAGGGCGTGACACTGCGCCGTGAGGGCATCCGTCAGGACATCCTCATCATGGGCAGCACGCTGCCGTTCCAGTATGTGCCGGCGGTCGAATGCGACCTGACCGTGACCGTCTCGCGCCTCGGCATGGTGCCGGAGCTTGCGGAGGTCTGCAAAGGCGCAGAGCAAGCCGCTGAACGTGCAGATCAAGCTGGAGACCGGTATGCACCGCATCGGCGTGGAGCCGGGCGAGGAGCTCGCCGCGCTGATCGGGGGAGCTCAAGGCGGCGCAGGAGTGGGTCCATGTCACCGGCGCGTTCTCCCATTTCGCGTGGCCCGGCAACGCCGAGGTCTGCGCGCAGGCGGCAAGAAAGCTGCTTGCCGGCGCGGAGCAGCTCAAGGCGGCGGGCATTCCGGTCCCGATGTTGCCACATCAGTGCCTCCGGAGTCCGAGCTCTTCCCGCAGTACGCGCTCGACGCCCGTGCGCATTGGCCGCCGGCTCTATATGGACCATCCGAAAAAGCCGCTCGGCAACATTCAGGAGGTCGTCTCCTGGCGCAGTTACCTCACCAACGTCAAGCAGCGCCACGCGGGCGACTCGCTCGCCTACTTCGGCAATACGTTCTGGATAAGGATACCGTCGTGGCGACCGTCGGCGTCGGCTACGGCGACGGCCTGAACAAAGCTCGTGGCGTGCCACGCGCCGGTGCTCGTGGGCGGCAGGCGCTGCCCGCTGCTGGCGTGTTGCATGGACCAGTGCTTCGTGGATGTCACCGGCGTAGGAGGATGCCAAGGTCGGCGACGAGCACCTTCTTCGGCTACGACAACGACGGCAACTTCCTCTCCTCACAGGAAACGGCGAACCTCATCGGCGACGACGAGGGGGCTGCGGCCTGACCTCCGCGCTGATGCACCGCGTCGCCCGCGTATTCCACTGATTTCCGCGCGGCGTGTGCCGCATGTGCCAGTGAACGGTTATTTTTGCATACAACGTTGCATAATTTTTGATATTACGGTATAATAGCCGCAGAACCACGCATGAAATAACATACGGTGGGGGTAGGCTATGAAGAGCAAGCGACAGGAGAAGATCCTTGAACTGATCGCGCAGTACGCGATCGAAACGCAGGAGGAGCTGCTCGAGCGGCTTTCCGAATGCGGCATCCCCAGCACGCAGGCGACCGTTTCCCGTGACATCAAGCAGCTGCACCTGTATAAAGAGCCGTGCGGCGGCGGACGCTACCGCTACGCCTCCTCGGCGCGCTCGACGGGCTGCGACTTTAACGACCGGCTCCAGCGCATCCTGCGCGAGTGCAGCCTGAGTGTGGACTACGCGCAGAACCTTGTGGTCCTCAAGACCATGCCGGGGCCTTGCCAGCGCGGCGGGCGCGGCCTTCGACGCGATGGACGATCTGCCCGCCATGATCGGCTGCGTCTGCGGCGACGATACGGTGCTCGTCGTCATGCGGGACGAAGCCTCGGCGCAGAGCTTCTGCGAGGAGCTGAGCGGACTGTGCAAGTAAAAAACGATCGGAAAAGGCAAGGCATTCGCCTTGCCTTTTCTCCTGCCCTGTGCTATAGTTTTCCGAGAATATCAGGAAGGCAGGTCACGCCATGAAAGCAGAAAGAGCCTATCCCCGCTTCACAATCACCGCCAAGGGAACCCGCTGGGTCGAGGGCGGTCACCCGTGGATCTACGCGCAGGAGATCGTCTCCGCGCCCGAGGGCGTGGAAAACGGCGCGCTCGTGGACGCGGTGAGCGAGAAAGGGAAATACCTTGGCAGCGGCTTTTTCTCCCGCGAGAGCAAGATCCGTATCCGTCTGCTCTCCCGCAACGCGAACGACCGCTTCGATGCGGACTTCTGGCGCCGCCGCATCCGCTACGCCTGGGACTACCGCAAGACGGTCATGGGCGGGGACGTGTCCTGCTGCCGCGTCATCTTCGGCGAGGCAGACGGCTTCCCCGGCCTGACGGTGGACCGCTTTGAAAAACCTGCTCGTCACGCAGACCCTCTCCGTCGGCATGGAGCGCATCAAGGAGATGCTGTTCCCGCTGCTCGTCGAGGTCCTCGCCGAGGACGGCGTTGTGATCGACGGCGTTTTCGAGCGCAACGACGCGGCCATCCGCGCCCTTGAGGGCATGGAGCAGGGGGAAGGGCTGGTTCCCGCTCGAGGGCAGGGACGTGCCCGCGAGCGCCGTGACGGAGATCTGCGAGAACGGCGTCTATTACCGCGTGGACGTGGAGAACGGCCAGAAGACCGGCTTCTTCCTCGACCAGAAGTATAACCGCCTCGCGGTCGCGCGCCTTGCCCGCGGCCGCCGCGTGCTCGACTGCTTCACCCACACCGGCTCCTTTGCGCTCAATGCCGCGCGGGGCGGCGCGGAGCACGTCACCGCCGTGGACATCTCGCAGAGCGCCATCGACATGGCCCGCGCGAACGCCGTGCGCAACGGGCTGGAGGGCCGCATGGACTTCCTGACCGCAGACGTGTTCGACCTTCTCACCGAGCTGGAGAAAAGGGCGGCAAGCCGTATGACTTCATCATCCTCGACCCGCCGGCCTTCACCAAGTCGCGCAAAACGGTGAAAAGCGCCGAGCGCGGCTATAAGGACATCAACCTCCGCGCCCTGCGGCTGCTGCCGCGCGGCGGCTACTTCGCCACCGCCTCGTGCAGCCACTTCATGCCGAGCGAGCTGTTTGAAAAAATGCTGCGCTCCGCCGCACTGGACGCGGGCGTGGAGCTGCGCCAGATCGAGGCCCGTCAGCAATCCCCCGACCATCCGATTCTCTGGAACGTGCCGGAGACGGACTACCTCAAATTCTACCTCTTTCAGGTGGTGTAAAGGAGAAGCGCCATGTACCATTGCTTTCGCCTGCATCGCGGCGACGATCTGTATGAGAGCATCCAACGCTATGCCGACGCGTATCATATCGCCGCGGGCGTCGTGCTCTCTGCCGTCGGCTGCGTCTACCGCTGGGAGCTGCGCGACGCGAGCGGCGTCGATGTGCAGAGCGGCACGGAGGACGTGGAGATCGTCTCGCTCATGGGCACGGTCAGCGAGCACGGCAGCCACCTGCACGCGAGCCTTGCCCGCCGCGACTTGAGTGTGTTCGGCGGACATCTGCGCCCCGGCTGCCTTGTGAACACCACGGCGGAGATCGTCCTCGCCGAGCTGCCGGACACCGTCTTTACCCGCGAGCGCGACGAGACGACCGGCTACGAGGAGCTGGCGATCCGGAGAATTGATAGACAATTCTAATTGATCTGCATCTTCGATAGAAAACTTAAATACATCGCCAAATCCGGGCGCAAAAAAGAGAAAAATTTGGCGGATTTGAACAATTTCCGAAAAAGAGAAAGAAAACGGCTGCTTTGCGGCCGTTTTCTCCTCTCTCCGTTCAGAGCGCGTTAAAATCCCTGTTGACAAGCGGCGAAAAGACGGGTATCCTGTCCTTAGTTCGTAGAAGCCCCTTGAATCCGCAGGGAGACTGGGGGTGGAGATGGCTCTGGAAAATCTCAGCAATGAGTGCCGAAGGTGTAAGGCCCCGCGCGGGTTGAATCTCTCAGGCAAAGAAGACAGGGCAGGAAACCGTTATGCGGTTTTGCTGCGCTGTTTTTTCATGGATGGGAATTTGGATCAGGGCTGTCGATTTCTTCGACGGCCCTGTTTTTTGCTTTGTCTGCAAAGCGAGAGGAGGAAGAAAAGCGGGGCACAATATTTTTAGGAGGAAATTTCCCATGACTGAAGCACTTCTCCCCATTGTGCAGAAGATCAACGGCTACCTGTCCGACTACATTCTGGTCGCGCTGCTCATCGCCGTTGGTCTGTGGTACTCCATCAAGACCCGCTTCGTGCAGGTCCGTCACTTCAAGGAGGGGCTGGAACAGCGTGTTCGGCAGCCTCAGTCTCCGCGGCGGAAAGCAGGAGAGCGGTATGAGCCCTTCAGGCGCTGGCCACCGCGATCGCGGCGCAGGTCGGCACCGGCAATATCGTCGGTGCGTCCGGCGCGATCCTGACCGGCGGCCCCGGCGCGATTTTCTGGATGTGGATCATCGCCTTCTTCGGCATGGCGACCATCTACGCGGAAGCCACGCTCGCGCAGGAAACGCGCACCGTGGATAAGGACGGCAACGTCCTCGGCGGCCCTGTTTACTATATCACCACCGCCTTCAAGGGCGGCTTCGGCAAGTTCCTTGCGGGCTTCTTCGCCGTGGCGATCATCCTTGCCCTCGGCTTCATGGGCTGCATGGTCCAGTCCAACTCCATCGGCGAGACCTGCTCCAACGCCTTCAACGTGCCGACGTGGATTATCGGCGTGGTGCTCGTCGCCATCTGCGGCGTCATCTTCCTCGGCGGCGTGCAGCGCCTCGCCTCCGTGACCGAGAAGATCGTGCCCATCATGGCGGCTGTTTTCCTGGCCGGCGGACTGATCGTCCTCATCGCCCGCATCAAGTACGTCCCCGCGACCTTCGGCATGATCTTCCGGTATGCCTTCTAAGCTCCGCAGGCCATCATCGGCGGCGGCTTCGGCGCGGCGCTGAAGATCGCACTCTCCCAGGGCGCGAAGCGCGGCCTGTTCTCCAATGAAGCCGGTATGGGCTCCACGCCTCACGCCCACGCGCAGGCCAACGTCAAGGATCCCCACCAGCAGGGCGTCGTCGCCATGATCGGCGTGTTCATCGACACCTTCGTGGTCCTCACCCTCAACGCCCTCGTCATCATCTCCACCCTCTACACCGAGGGCGGCCCGCTCCACGGCTGCGCGGCGGCGGCGCAGGACGCTCAGGAAGACCAACCTGTGCCCAGACCGCCTTCGGCGTCGTCTTCGGCGAGAGCGCGGGTGCGATGTTCGTCGCGGTCTGCCTGTTCTTCTTCGCCTTCTCCACCATCCTCGGCTGGAACCTCTTCGGCAAGATCAACATGGCTTATCTCTTCGGTCAGAGGTCCACGGTCGTCTACACCGTCATCGCGCTGGTGTTCATCTTCCTCGGCACGCTGACCTCCAGCGACCTCGTGTGGGAGCTGAGCGATATGTTCAATAACCTCATGGTCATCCCCAACGCCATCGCCCTCTTTGCCCTGACGGGACTGGTCGTCAAGCACGTGAACGGCACGCCCGAGGCGGACCGCTGGGAGTAATTTCTCCCGAAAACAATAAAAAATCGCTTCCCGATCAGGGAAGCGATTTTTACGTTATTTTTGACCACGCCGAACCGATAGAGCTCGTCGCGCCATTGCACATAGTAGGGCGCGCGGACGTGAACGCCGTCGCCGGGTAGTCGGCGCGCAGCGCGCCGTTCTCGTCGTCGAAGAGCGGGATTGAGGTCGAGTGAAGATCGTTTTTGCC
>VOFK01002989.1_pt1 | contig 40603 bp, 45 predicted proteins | sample 5384121 | NCBI WGS metagenome assembly VOFK01 (sample SAMN12384730, study PRJNA508395) | human gut metagenome | isolation source: healthy gut J | host: Homo sapiens | reverse complement strand
AGGTCAGCCTGTCCTCACCACCACCGGCTATGCCACGGCGGACTTTGACCTGTGGCCGGGACTGTCCCGGGCCATCCTGTTCGCCCTGCTGTTCATTGGCAGGCTGCGCCGGGTCCACTGCCGGCGGCCTGAAGGTGTCCCGGGCCATGATCCTGCTGCGCACCATCCGGCGGGAGGTGAACCGCCTGGTCCATCCCCGGCGGGTCACCGCCGTCCGCTGCGACGGCAAGGCCCTGAGCAGCGAGGTCCAGCGGGGCGTCAGCATCTACTTCGCCCTGTACTGTCTGTGCATCCTGATTACCTTCCTGTGCCTCAGCGGGGAGCCCTTCTCCCTGGAGACCAACCTGTCGGCGGTGGTGTCCTGCTTCAACAACGTGGGTCCGGGCCTGGGGGCCGTGGGCCCCGCCGGAAGCTACGCCGGGTATTCCGTCCTGTCCAAGCTGCTGCTGTCGGCGGCCATGCTGATGGGGCGGCTGGAGATCTATCCCATGCTGGTGGCCCTGTCCCCCTCCGTCTGGCGGAAGGACTGATTTCATGCAGGACAAACGCGGGACGCGCCGGGTTATTCCGGTGCGTCCCGCGTTTTTGCTATGCAAAAGCATAGCAAAAAATAGAATGTGCCATTCCCTCGCCCCTTCGGGGCAACCGGGAATGATGCACAATCTTCATGCACAGAAGATTTTGCCTGTTTTCGCGGTGCGCCGCACAGTGCATGAAGTTTTATGCCCGGCTGCTTCACAGCCATTTTTTCCACTTGAAGATCACCAGCTCCACCAGAATGCACACCGCGCTGACGATGCACACGGTCAGATACCCGTGCCGGGCGGTGAGCTCCGGCATGTTCACAAAGTTCATGCCGTACCACCCGGCGATCAGGGACAGGGGCAGAAACACCGTGGTAACGATGGTCAGGATCTTCATGATCTGGTTCTGCCGCATATCCAGCTGCGTCTGGTGCATCTCCCGCAGCTGGAGGGAATACTCCTTCTCCTGCTCCGTCATGGTCAGCAGCCGCTGGGCCCGGCCCGTCAGGTGGTCGAACAGCCGGGAGGCGTGGGGGTCGCCCTCCTCCGTCTCCTCCGACAGCACCGCAAACAGGTCGTCCAGCTGCTCATAATACGCCGCGAACACCGACAGCTCCCGGCGGATGCGGAACAGCTTCTTGTCCAGGTCCTGAGCCTGGTCCTGCATCAGGGCCTCCTCCAGGGCTGTCAGCCGCTTTTCGTATTTCTGCAGGGTGGGCATGTCCTCCTGCAAAAGCCGGGTGAACAGCTCCGCCAGAGCCTGGGCCGGGGTCCCGGCCTCCAGGTCGTCCGCCAGGCCCCGCAAAAACTCCCCGTCCTCCGCCAGCAGCAGCCGCCGCTGGGTCAGATAGAATCCGAAAAAGTGCTTCTCGCCGGTGGGGGCCATGGGCCGGGGGCATGGCATAGGTCCCGGCGGCCCCGCCGCCCTTGAGCCGCTCCGCCCGGCAGAAGGCGCCGCCGGAGGGGGCAATGCGGTGCTGCTCCAGCTGGGGATACCGCTGGCGCAGCTGATCAAAGGTCACCAGCTCCACGCAGGATGCGCACATCTCGCCCATGGCCTTACAGGAAAAACTTCCGGTGCAGGGACCGGCGCAGGGGCTTGCACACGGCGATGATCAGCAGCATGGCCCCCAGCAGCACCCCCGCCGCCAGGGGATAGAAAGACCAAATGAACGTGTGATGCAGCCCGAAGGTCAGGTTCAGCAGGAACTCGATGAGCACCGCCAGGCCGCCTCCGGCTATCAGCGCCCCGCCGAAGATATACAGGTGCCCCCGGCTCAGATACCGCAGCAGCGTCACCACCGTAGTCACCAGAACCCCGATGGTCCCCGTGACCGGAAGGGCGAAGGTCAGGAACCAGTGTCCGCCGGTGGCGAAGTTGATATACAGCAGATACAGCCCGATGGCCACAAAGTCCGCCGGGACGAAGATCACCGGGTTGGGCCTTCTGAACCACAGGGGCAGCACCGCCAGGATGTACAGCAGCGCCACGCCGCCTGCGGCGTACCCGGACCACAGGATGGCCCCGTTGACGCTCCAGTCGCACAGGATGCAGATCACGATGGGCAGCACCGCCAGCATGGTCAGGATAAACAGCACGCCGGAGCGGTTCACCTCCTCGGGATGGCCCATGGGGTCCGGCGGAAAGGGGAGGCTCCCCCTGCTGCCGGGGCATATCCGGGTGAAACACCCGGGTCCCGCACAGGGGACACACGGTTTCGCTGTCGGCCAGCTCCACGCCGCAATTGATGCAATACATATCGGACACTCCTTTCCCTTATCCCCGGCCCCGGCGGTTGCTCTCCACCTTCACAGGCAGACCCAGCCGCTGCAGGACCCGGTAAAAATGCAGCTCCAGCTCCGGCTCCTGGATGCTGCGGATGCAGTTGATATACATGGTCCCGTTCCAGGACACCACACCGCAGTCGTGGGGGGCGGCGGCCTGAACGCCGATGATGAAGTCCAGCCTCTGCACATACGGGGCCATGGCCTCCGGCAGCTCCACCGCCCCCAGGTTTGACAGGCACAGGCAGGACTTCCGCTCGCCCACGGCGTTAAACACCGCCTTCATGGCGATGTTCTTGATGAACAGGGGCATCACCTTCAGCACCGGGGACTTCTCGCTGGCCACATTGGCGGCGAACTTGGAGCGCAGGGTGTGGGTGTTGTTCTCCAGGCCCATCCGGTGGTGCACGGCGGCGCAGATCTCGGAGAAGGTATAGTCCCCGGTGCGGGGATCGATCTCCGGGGTGATATACGAGGCAAAGTTCCGCAGACTGCGGCTGGGGAACAGGGTCCGCAGGTTCACCGGCAGCAGCACCTTCACCGGCTTGCGGCGGCTGCGCCGGGGCACCTTCTCCGCCTGCAGGTCGGCGATGGCCTGCATCATGGCGGCGCACAGCAGCTCCGTAACGGTTACGCCATACTGCCTGGCACAGGCGCGGACCCGGTCCACCGGCACCATCATGGTCACCAGGTTCTTATACCCGTCCTTTTCCGGGGTGCCGCTGAGGTGATAGGCGGTGCTCTCCGCCCGGCTGGCGGTAACATCCCCGGCATAGCGCAGGAAGCTGTCCTCCAGCTCCTGGGGGCTTGGCTCCTCCAGCCGGCCCAGAACGCCCTTTTCCGCCGGAACGGTGATGCCGTATTTCTGGCACAGGTACTCCGCCACCAGGGTTTTCAGGAAAATGAGCCCCCCGGTGCCGTCGGTGACGGCGTGGAAAAACTCCACTGCCACCCGGTTGTGATACACCAGCACCCGGAAGGCGCAGCGCCGCACCTGGCCGAAGGGAACGTGGGCCAGGGGGCAGCTCTTTTCCGGCTGGATTTCCGGGGGCTGGGGGATCTCCTCCAGATAGTACCAGAACACCCCCCGCCGCAGCCGCACGGCCATGGACGGGAACCGCCGCACCGTCACGTCCAGGGCCGCCCGCAGCACGGGCACGTCGATGGGCTCCGTCAGAGTGGCGGACAGGCGGAAGAAGTTGTTCCAGTTCCGGCGCTTGGCGGCGGGGTAGATCTTGGCGGCGTTATCCAGCCGCATCCACCGCAGGCTCCGGGCCGGGGACAGGGTCCTATCCAGGAAGTGGTTGATGGACTGAAAGTCCTCCTCCATGTTCTCGTTGAGACAGTACAGCACATAGGCGTGCCACCGCTCCGGGGCGATGTGCAGCCTGCTGCGGCACCCGGCGGCCAGGAGCTTTTCGTGCAGGGCCCGGGTATCGTCCAGCATCACCTCGTCCCCGCCCACAAACAGCATCGACGGCGGCAGGCCCGTCAGGTCGCCGAACAGCGGCGAGCACAGAGGGTCCGTGGGGTCCTGGGTATAGCACCCCGCGTAAAATTGCAGCAGCTCCGGGGTCATGGAGGGGTCGTTTTCCCGGTTCTCCCGATAGGAGTCCCCGGAACCGGTCAGGTCCGTCCACGGGGGAGATGCCGATCAGGCCGCAGGGCAGCTCCATGCCCAGCTCCTTCAGCTTCAGGCACAGACAGTAGATCAGCCCGCCTCCGGCGGACTCCCCCGGCCAGCATGATCTGCCCCGGCTCATAGCCCTTTTTCAGCAGGTATTGATAGCTCTCCAGCGCGTCGTCCAGGGCCGCCGGATACGGATGCTCCGGGGCCAGGCGATAAGCCGGGCAGAACACCCGCACGCCGCACTCCGAGGCCAGGGCGGCGGCAAAGCCCTTGGCGTATTCCAGACTGCCGCAGGTATAGCCCCCGCCGTGGAGATACAGGATCACCCCGGTGCGGCGCTGGTCCTTGGGCATGACCCACGCCCCCTGAAAATGCTCAAAATCGTGGTCCCGCACCAGCACCTCCCGCCGGTGCAGGGCGGTCATCAGCTCGCCCAGCTTGTCCTGGCCCTTCCGGGTGGCCTCCAGAGACAGGCCCGCCACAAAGGGCTTGAAAAAAGACAGCTGCGAGCGAACCAGCTTTGCGTGCAGCTCCATGCAATGTCGTTCCTTTCCTGAAAATCTTCTGAACCCTTTTATTATACCAGTTATCCCGCGTCTTCACAAGGCGTGAAGGCCGCATTTTTTTCCCGTTGCGTTTTCCCGCCGGAGACGCTACAATAGCCTGGGCGGAACATCCGCCGGATTTTCAATTGCGTTTGTGGAGGGATTTTCATGCACAAATATGCCTTGGTGGTCATCGACATGCAGCGGGGCTTTCTGGACCCGTCCAGTCCCCTGTATATCGCCGGGGCGGCGGACACGGTGCCCGCCTGCGCCCGGGCCATCGACTGCTGCCATCGGGCCGGGGTGCCGGTGGTGTTCGCCGTGCGGCACTATCGGGCGGACGGGTCCGATGTGGAGCGGGCCCGATATGACGTGTGGGCCAAAGGCGGGAAGCCCCTGTCCGAGACGTGCCCGGCATCCATGTCCGACGCCTGGCCGGAGGAGTTCCGCCGGGCCCCGGCGGACTACGTCATCATGAAGCCCCGGTTTTCCGCCTTTTTTCACACGGAGCTGGACCTGATCCTCCGCCGCCTGGGGGTGGACACGGTGCTGCTGGCCGGGACCACCACCCCCAACTGCATCCGCTCCACCTTCTACGACGCCCTGTCCCTGGACTATGACGCCGTGGTGCTGTCGGACTGCACCTCCTCCGTGACCCCCCGCCGTGCAGCAGGCCAACCTGGCGGATATGCAGCGGGTAGGGGGACGGGTCATGACGGCAGCGGACCTGGATCAGCTGCTGGGCTGACCCGCGCACCAACTTATCCGCCGCCTGCGGGCGGCAAACTCTGCGAGGCTTTTTGACAAGCTGAGGAATCCCTCCGGCCCAGGCCGGAGGGGTTCCTGTTTCCGCAGGGGCGGACGAATCTGTCCGCCCCTCTTCTTTTTATATCGTGTACACAAACGGGTCCCCGGGGTTTTTCAGCACCGGGGCCGGGGTGGCGGCGGCCACCCGGGTACCGCTGCGGACGGACCGGGTCAAAAACACGTTGCCCCCCACCACGGAGCCGTCGCCGATGTCCGTGTCGCCCCCCAGGATGGACGCGCCGGAATAGATGGTCACGTCGTCCCCCACGGTGGGATGGCGCTTGCCGGGCAGAGACCCGTGGCCGCTCCGGGGAGACATGGCCCCCAGGGTCACCCCCTGATACAGCTTCACGTTCCGGCCGATGACGGTGGTCTCGCCCACCACAATGCCGGTGCCGTGGTCGATGAAGAAGTGGGGGCCGATGGAGGCCCCGGGGTGGATGTCGATGCCCGTGCGGCTGTGGGCATATTCGGCCATGATCCGGGGGATCATGGGCACCCGCTGGCAGTACAGCAGGTGGGCAATACGATAGACAAAGATGGCGAACAGGCCCGGATAGGCAAAGATGATCTCCTCCCGGGACGCAGCGGCGGGATCGGACTCAAACGTGGCGTCCAGGTCCTCCAGCAGCAGCCGCTGCACCCGGGGCAGCCGGCGCACAAACTCCCGGGTGATCTCCTCCGCCCGCTGCACCTGGTCCTCCGGCAGGGCCAGCTTCAGCTGCTCGGTGAGCTTTTCACAGATGCGCTCCAGCAGCAGGGCGGCGTAATTCTCCGGGGCCAGGGACATCAGCGCCGGGTCCCCGAAATAGGCAGGAAACAGCAGGCGGCGGACCTCCTTCACCAGCTCGATGACCGCCCCGGCGGTCCGGCAGACGCAGGCCGCTGCCATACAGGGGGGTGGCGCTTTCCGTCAGGGTGCGGCCGATGGCCGCGGCGGCTTCTTGGATGTGTTGGGGATACATAAGCAGGCTTCCTTTCCGTGTGTGGAAAAATCAAAGCGGCAGAGAATGCGTCATGCATCCTCTGCCGCTGCTTTTACGCGCTTTTCCCGGGCGCGTCAGGCCCGGGCCTTCTGGGCAAACCATGCATGACCGTTCCGGGCATGACAACAACAGGCCATGGTACAAATGGCCCGGCAGCTGTTCATGGAAACGTTGCGGTTCATGGCGTTTGCTCCTTTTGGAATCTGGCCCTATTATATGCTCCCCGCGCCCCCGCGTCCATTGTCATTTTGGACAAAATGCGGGTTTTATTCTCCCCGCACCCGGCGGTACAGGGTTCCGCAGGCGGGCTGCACCCCCTTGACGGCGAACAGCTCCTCCACGGTGACGAACCGCACCCCCCGAGGCTGCAATCGGTCCACGATCTCCAGGGCCGCCGTGACGCTGGTGGGATAGCAGTCGTGGAGCAGGAGGATATCCCCGTCTCCGGCCTGCCGCAGCACGATGTCCAGGATGCTGTCCACGTTCCGGCTTTTCCAGTCCTCCGTGTCCACGGACCAGCAGATGGCCGGAGTCCCCAGGGCGCACAGCTCCTCCTGCGATATGAAGCCGTAAGGGGGCCGCAGCCAGTAGCTTCCCGGCCCCAGCACCTGTTCCAGGGCCCGGCTGCATTTGTCCAGGTCCGCCAGGGCCTGGGCGGCGGACAGGTCCGTCAGGTCCCCGTGGCCGAAGGAGTGATTGCCGATCTGGTGGCCCTCCTGCCGGATGCGCCGGACCAGGTCCTCCCGGCCTTCGATCCGACTGCCCACCAGAAAGAACGTGGCCCGGACGCCCCGCCGGGAAAGGCCCTCCAACAGCCGGGGGGTGTTGGACGGGGAGGGGCCGTCGTCAAAGGTCAGGGCCATGTAGACCGGCTCCGCCGCCGGTTCCGCCGCCGGGCCTGCCGGTTCCGCCGGGATGCAGCCCGTCAGCACCAGCAGCAGGGCCAGAACTATCCCCGCCCGCCGCCTCATACCGGGCCCTCCAGGGCCACCGCCTGCATCCCCAGCTCCCGGTGCCGCTGCCACACCGTCTCCCGGGGCCAGGCCGCCATGCCCCGGTCCTTCCAGGGGTCGCAGCAGATATAGTGCTCCCGGTCATACCCCGCCAGCACCACGCAGTGCTCGTTGGAGATCCACATGAAGGGCTCGCCTCCCGGCTCCAAACGGTACCAGGGTCCGTTGACGGTGGGGCGCAGGTCGATGCTGACCCACAGCAGCACCGGCAGATCCCGGTCGATGTATCGGCGGCATAGATAGCCCAGCTCCGCGCCGGTCTCGTTTTTGACCCGGTATGTCCCGGCTCCGTCCCGGGACTTAGCCGCCAGGAACCGGGACAATCCGGTCTGTACCGCGCTGGCCCAGCAGCCCAGGGCCTCCGGGTCGTGGGGGTCCCCCACAAAGGCCCGGCGGGGGTCCGGCCCGTGGCGGACGCCGTTCTCGTCCCGGTAAAACCGGCCCCGGGGCAGCCACTCCCGGGCGAACTCCTCCGCCGTCACGGAGAAGCCCAGGTATTGCAGCACCATGGCGGCGCTGACGCTTTCGCAGCCGGTGGGCAGGTCCTGCCCCTGGCCGATAAAGGGCACCGGAAGCCGCTTCATACCGCCTCCCCTGCCCGCCGCCGGGAAACCCGGTTCAGCAGGAACACCTGCCCCGTTACCAGCGCAGCCCCGATGGCCAGGGGCACCCAGGGATTTCCCAGCGCCGGGGCCAGCAGATAGCACACCGTGCAGTCGGCGGCAACCGCCAGGCCGTACCACAGCTGGGTGTTCACATGGGCCATGTGGTCGCAGCCGGCTCCGGTGGAGCTCATGATGGAGGTGTCGGAGATGGGGGAGCAGTGATCCCCCATGACGGCCCCGGCGCACACCGCCGCCACCGCCATGGGCAGCAGCGGACTTCCGGCAAACACCGGCACCGCCACGGGAATGAGAATGCCCATGGTGCCCCAGCTGGTGCCGGTGGCAAAGGCCAGCACCCCGCCCACCAGAAACAGGGGCCAGGGGGAACAGGGGCCGTCAGGGTCTCCCGGCCGTCAAACAGCTCCCGGACAAAGGCCGCCGTGCCCAGCCGGGCGGCAAAGGACTTCAGCCCCCAGGCAAAGGTCAGCACCAGCAGCGCCGGGGTGATGAGCTTGAACCCGTCCAGAAAGCCCTCCACAAACCCGGAAAAGCTCATGACCCCCCGGGGATATACAGCAGGGCCATCACCAGCAGGGTGACGGAGCAGCCGAAGCACAGGGCCATGGGGGCGTCGGTGTTGGCAAAGACGTTGGAGGCCGTCAGGGCCAGGCCCGCCTCCCGGCAGCTGCGGCGGCCCAGCACCGCCATGCCCCACACCACCGCGACGATCAGGCACGCCGTGGGCAGCAGCAGGTCCACCGCCCGGCCCCGGGGGCGGTCCCGGCCCTCCGGCGCAGTCTCGGACCGGGGCGGCTCCTGCCGGAGGGCCAGCTGCTCCCGGCGGTACATGGGGCCGAAATCCCGGCCCGTCAGGGCCACCAGAAACACCAGCCACAGCATCAGCAGGGCATAGAAATTATACGGTATGGCCTGAATAAACAGGGCGAAGCCGTTGACATGGCTGTAATCCGCCGGGATGTACGACGACACGGCGGCGGCCCAGGAGCTGATGGGGGCCAGGATGCACACCGGGGCGGCGGTGGCGTCGATGATAAAGGACAGCTTCTCCCGGGAGACCCGGCAGCGGTCGGTGATGGGCTGCATGATGGCCCCCACCGTCAGGCAGTTGAAGTAGTCGTCCAGGAAGATCAGGCAGCCCAGGCCCGCCGTGGCCGTTACCGCCCCCCGGCGGGACCGCACCCGGCGGGAGGCCCACTCCCCGAAGGCCCGGGAGCCGCCGGACCGGGCAAACAGCACCACAATGGCCCCCAGCAGCACGTCAAAGAAGAAGATCTTCAGGTCGATGCCCTCCATCAGGGTCAGGAACAGGGTCTCAAAGCTGCGCCAGGGGGCAAAGCCCTCCGTCAGCAGTGCTCCCACCACGCACCCGGCCAGCAGGGAGGAATACACCTCCTTGGTGGCAAAGGCCAGCACAATGGCCACCGCCGGAGGCAGCAGCGCCAGCCGGTGGCCGCAAAAGAGGCCGGGCCGCCGCGATCGGCAAAGGAGACGGCGCACAGCAGCACCAGCGCCGCCGCCAGCACCGCCCCCCGCCTGCGGAAGGTTCGTTTCATGGTCAATATCCTCACTTTCCCCATAAGTCGGCGCCCCGGCGGGGCAGGCCGCTTACTATGAGTGTATGCGGGAGTATGACAGGGATATTTCCGGGGCATGCACCGTCCGTCCCCAGGTGCATTTGACTTTTTACATAAATTTTCCTGGCGTTTCTTGTAAAAATCGTTGGTTTTTTGGAAGCCTATTGACACGGCCCGGTAAAGTTCATATAATCATTTATAGATTTGTCGGACATAGAACAAATGACAAAGTTTGAACAATCTTGGAGGGAACCGTAATATGAAGCACGGAAGATCAATTGTCGCTGCGCTGTTGGGAACTGCCCTGCTCATCGGCAGTCTGTCCGGCTGCGGCAGCACCGAGCCGTCCGGCGGAAGCGACGGCGAATATCAGAAAATCAACCTGTCCATGGCGGTCAACGGAACCGACACCCAGATCGACTCGCTGGTGGCCCACCACTTTGCCGATCTGGTGGAGGAGCGCTCCGGCGGCAACGTGGTGATCGACGTATTTTCCAACGACACCCTGGCCGGCGGCAACAGCACCAAGGGCGTGGAGTACATCGCCGTGGGCGGCTCCGACCTGGGCGCCTACGCCACCTGCGTGCTGGCCAACCTGGAGCCGAAGATGTCCGTGGCCACCCTGCCCTGGTCCTTCACCTCCTATCAGCAGGCCCGCCAGGTCATCGACACCACCGGCGGCGCTTACTATGCCAAGCTGCTGGAGGCCAAGGGCATCACCTATCTGGGTTCCTTCCACAACGGCTTCCGCCAGCTGACCAACAGCAAGCACTCGGTGACCAAGCCCGAGGACCTGAAGGATCTGAAGATCCGCGTGCCCGGTTCGGCGGTGTATATGGGCGTGTTCAATGCCCTGGGCGCAAGCCCCACGGCCATGAGCTGGAGCGAGGTGTTCACCGCCATCCAGCAGAAGACCATCGACGGCCAGGAGAACGGCTGCTCCGTGACCAAGTCCGCCAAGATGGACGAGATCCAGCAGTATATGACCATCTGGAACTACAGCTATGAGAACGACCTGTTTGTGGCCAACAGCCGGGTTTGGGAAAGCCTGGACGAGAACACCCGGCAGCTGCTGCAGGAGTGCGCCACGGAGTCCTGCGAGTGGGGCCGCGACCACCTGGAGGCCGAGGAGGACCAGCTGATCCAGGGCTTCATGGACAGCGGCATGCAGGTGGATATCCTGACCGAGGACCAGCTGCAGGCGTTCAAGGATGCCGTGGCCGGCGTCACGGCTGACCTGAAGGCGGAATACGGTGAGGACGCCTGCGCCGCCTTCGGGATCAACTAAGGAGGGGCCAACATGTTTGAGAAAATCGAAAAATTCGTCGCCTGCGCGTGCGTGGCGGTTATGGCGGTGCTGGTGTTTGCCAACGTCGTGGCCCGCTTTGTGTTCAAGCACTCGCTGGCTGTGTCCGACGAGATGTCCACCTATCTGTTTGTGCTGATGAGCTTCATGGGCACGGCCATCGCCGCCCGGCGGAAGGCCCACCTGGGCCTGTCTATCGTGACGGACCGGGTCAGCCCCAAGGCCCGCATCATCATCCATCTGACCGTTTATGCGATTTCCGCTCTGTTCTGCCTGCTGATCGTGGTCACCGGCGTGCAGATGGTTATCAGCCAGTATCAGCTGGGTCAGGAAACGGCCAACATGCAGTGGCCTGAGTGGATCTATGGTTCGTTTGTACCCGTGGGCGCGGCCTTCGCCGCCATTGCGTTCCTGCAGACCATGGTGCAGATGTATAAAGACTATCGGGCAGAGGAGGGCAAATAAATGGTCGGTATCGTATTACTGGGTATCTTTGTGCTGCTGCTGGCCTTCGGCGCACCCATCGCCGTCTGCCTGGGCATGTCCAGCGTAGGCGCTATTCTGGTGCAGGGCGCCGGTAAGCCGCTGGACGCCATCATGAGCGTGCTGCCCCGTCTGTGCTCCTCGGCGAGCAGCAAGTTCGTCCTGCTGGCGATCCCGTTCTTCATCCTCTCCGGCAACGTGATGGAGAAGGCCGGTATCTCCGGCCGCCTCATCAACCTGGCGGAAAAGTGCCTGGGCCACATCCGCGGCGGCATGGCCATGGTCTGCGTGGTGGTGTCCTGCTTCTTCGCGGCCATCTCCGGCTCCGGTCCGGCCACCGTGGCGGCCCTGGGCCTGATTATGATCCCCGCTCTGAAGAAGGCGGGCTATTCCCCGGCCTTTGCCTGCGCTCTGATGGCCGCCGGCGGCGCCATCGGCGTGGTTATCCCCCCGTCCATCACCTTCGTGGTGTACGGCTCCATCGCTGACGCCTCCATCACCGACCTGTTCAAGGCCGGCGTCATCCCCGGCCTGCTGATGGGCCTGGGCCTGATTGTGGCCGCCCTGTTCGTGGGCCGCAAGGCCAACCTGACGGTGCAGCCCAAGGCCTCCGGCAAGGAACGGCTGAAGGCCTTCAAGGATGCCTTCTGGGGCCTGCTGATGCCCGTGATCATCCTGGGCGGTATCTATGGCAGCATCTTCACCCCCACCGAGGCCGCCGCTGTCTCCGTGTTCTATGGCCTGATCGTGGGCGTGTTCATCTATCGCGAGATCAACTGGAAGAAGATGAAGGATATCCTCATCGACTCCTGCACCACCACCGCCACCGTCATGTTCATCACCATGGGCGCCACGCTGTTCGGCTATGTCCTGACCCGCGCAAGACTGGATCTGGCCATTGAGAACTTCATGCTCACCGTTACCAACGGCAACACGGTTATCTTCTTCATCATCGTCAACGTGGTGCTGCTGATCGCCGGCTGCTTCCTGGACTCCACCTCCGCTCTGTACATCTTCACCCCGCTGTTTGCCCCCGTTGCGGTGCAGCTGGGCATTGACCCCATCCACCTGGGCACCGTTATGATCGTGAACCTGGCCATCGGCCTGTTCACCCCGCCGGTGGGCGTCAACCTGTATGTGGCCTGCGGCATCGGAGATATCAAGATCGAGGAGATCACCAAGGGCATTGTCCCGTGCCTCATCGCCGAGCTGGCGGTGCTGCTGCTGATCACCTACGTCCCCGCAATTTCCACATTCCTCATTCATTAACGCTTTCTTTCTCTCTCCACACACAGCTTTCTATCCCACGCATGCAGCACCGGGCGGATGAAATCCGCCCGGTGCTGCATTTTCTTATCCCGCCGCCCCATATCCGTCCAGATTTCGGTCAATTTCCATAAAAAACATGCAAAGAATTAGGCAAAAGAGAAAAATCCAAAAAAGGTCTTGACTTTGTCAGACAAAGCGCTATACTGTAATTGTCATTTGTCCGACATTAAACAAATCCGAACATTCCGAAAATTTTCAATGAGGTGATTTTTGTGAAAGATATCTCCATGCAAGAGCTGAAAAACACCGCCACGCAGATGCGTATGAAGGTCATCGACATGATCTACAAGGCCCAGTCCGGTCATCCCGGCGGATCCCTGTCTGCGGCAGATTTTGTCACCGCCTGCTACTTCAAATACATGAACCTGGACCCCAAGAACCCCCGCTGGGAGGATCGGGACCGCATGGTGCTCTCCAAGGGCCATGTCTGCCCCATCCAGTATGCCTGCCTGGCTACCGTGGGCTTCTTCCCCGAGTCCGTGCTGGACACCCTGCGCAAGGAGGGCTCCATGCTTCAGGGTCACCCCTCCATGAACCGCTGCCCCGGCATCGACATCTCCACCGGCTCCCTGGGTCAGGGTCTGGCCTGCGCCGCCGGTATGGCCCTGGCCGGTAAGCTGGACCACAAGGACTACAAGGTCTTCTGCGTGGTGGGCGACGGCGAGGCCCAGGAGGGCGAGATCTGGGAGGCTGCCAACACCGCTCACAAGTACGGTCTGGACAACCTGATCGTTTTCGTGGATAACAACAACCTGCAGCTGGACGGCACCTGCGACGAGATCATGCCCAACGGCGACCTGGGCGAGAAGTTCCGTGCCTTCGGCTGGGAGGTCCTGGAGCTCGACGGCCACAGCATGGAGGAGATCACCGCCTCCATCGACAAGTGCTATGCCTCCCAGAACGGCAAGCCCAAGTGCCTGTATGCCCACACCGTCAAGGGCAAGGGCGTTTCCTTCATGGAAAACCAGTGCGGCTGGCACGGCGTTGCCCCCAACGATGAGCAGTATAAGCAGGCCATGGCTGAGCTGGAAGCCCAGCTGATCCACTAAGCAAGGAGGAAAGAGCAATGAGCGAAAAGAAAAAGATCGCTACCCGCGAAGGCTTCGGCAAGGAGATCGTGGCCCTGGGCAAGGAAAACCCTGACATTCTGGTGGTGGATATTGATATCGGCAAGAGCTGCAAGACCGGCGACTTCCGCAAGGAGCTGCCCCAGCAGTATCTGAACGTGGGCATCGCCGAGCAGAACGGCGCAGGCCTGGCTGCGGGTCTTGCCACCTGCGGCAAGGTCCCCTTCGTGGTCACCTACGCCGTGTTCGGCTCCCTGCGTATGTGCGAAATGATCCGCCAGGAGGTCTGCTATCCCAACCTGAACGTGAAGATCGCCTGCTCCCACGGCGGCGTGACCCCCGCCAACGACGGCGCCTCCCACCAGTCCATCGAGGACATGGGCGTGCTGCGCACCATCCCCAACATGACCGTCATCATGCCCGCGGACTACAACTCCGCCCGCAAGCTCGTCCGTCAGGCCGCCGAGGTTTACGGCCCCGTGTATCTGCGCTTTACCCGTGACGCCATTCCCCAGATCTACGACGAGGATGTGGAGTTCACCATCGGCAAGGCCCACCAGATCCAGGACGGCAAGGACGTGGCCATCATCGCCAACGGCGACACCGTGTGCCTGGCCATCGAGGCCGCCAAGGTCCTGGCCGGTAAGGGCATCTCCGCCCGCGTACTCGATATGCACACCATCAAGCCCCTGGACGTGGAGGCCGTCACCGCCGCCATCAACGACATCGGCAAGGTCATCACCGTGGAGGACCACAACATCATCAACGGCCTGGGCTCCGCCGTGTGCGAGGTAGCCGCCGAGATGGGCAAGGGCCTTGTCAAGCGCGTTGGTATCCGGGATCAGTTCGGTCAGTCCGCGCCCCTATGAGCGCCTGCTGGCCATGAACGGCGTGACCGTTGAGGACATCGTGGCCATCGCCGAGAGCATGAACGCCTAACATCGGAAAAATCAGGAGGTTATCATTATGAGAATCGGTTTTGTTGGCTGCGGCGCCATCGGCAGCTGCTATGCAAGCTATCTGTCCCGGAAGCATGAGGTCTGCGTGCTGGATACCTATGCCCCGGTGATTGAATCCATCAAGAAGAACGGCATTCTCCTGGACGAGTGCGCCCCCGGCAGCGGCACCGGCGAGACCGTGTCCTTCCGCCCGGCCATGGCCACCACCGACCCCAAGGAGATCGGCGTGGTGGACCTGCTGATCGTGTTCGTGCACTATCAGTATCTGGAGGCGGCTGTGCGCAACGCTCTGCCCATGATCGACCGGCACACCATGATCCTGTGCCTGCAGAACGGCCTGGGCAACTATGACGAGATTGCCAAGGTGGTTCCCGAGGAGCAGATCATCATCGGCAACACCGCCTTCGGCGCCACCCCCATGGAGCCCGGCCATGTGAAGCACACCGGCACCGGCGTGACCAACATGGGCTCCCTGAAGGCCCCCAAGGAGAACGTGGAGCGCATGGCCGAGGCCCTGCGCGAGGCCGGCCTGGAGGTCTGCGTCCACGAGAACGTCATGAACGCCATCTGGCACAAGCTGCTGGCCAACGTGGCCATCAACGGCATGAGCGCCCTGCTGGAGACCAAGAACGGCTTTGTTGACGGCAACCAGTACGCCCACGAGGCGGCCCGTATGCTGGTCGAGGAGGCCATCGTCGTGGCGAACGCCTGCGGCTGCACGCTCGACCATGACGCCGAGTTGGAGCACGCCTATGAGGTCTCCCGCATGACCGACGAGACCATCAGCTCCATGGTGCAGGACGTGACCCATCACCGGGAGACCGAGATCCGCATCATCACCGGCGCTGTGTGCCGCCTGGGCCGGGAGCACGGCATCGCCACTCCCTGCAACGACCTGATGCTCCAGCTGGTGCTGGCCAAGCAGTCCATCTATCTTGGCCGCTGACAAAAATTACACAGTCAAACACATCTTCTTTTACCCTTTTCCCCTCCGAAAGCAGCGGACGGCAGCTTTTGTCTGCCGTCCGCTGCGCGTTTTGATGTCTTGGTGAAACTTTTACTTGACGGTATTCAAACTTTGTACTATGTTATACATATGTTATAGAGTTAACAGTCCCATAAAGGAGCGATTTATATGAGTGATACCCCCGGCTATGTGAAAAATCTGAAGAAGGAGTCGGTGGTGCAGAGCGTCATCAACTGCCTGACCGATGCCATGCGCAATAAACAGCTCAAGCCCGGAGACCGCATTCCGCCGGAGCCGGAGCTGGCCGCCTCCATGGGCGTGGCCCGCAGCTCCGTGCGGGAGGCCATCAAAATTCTCACCTATCTGGGCGTGCTGGAGAGCAAGCGCTCCGAGGGGACCTTCGTTTGCAGCGGCTTTCAGGAGAGCATGATCGACCCCATGATCTATGGCATGATCCTGAACCAGGACTCCTTTGACAACCTGATGGAGCTGCGCGAGATGGTAGAGGCCGGCATCATGCGCCTGGCCAGCGCCAAGTATAATGAGGAGGACGGCCGGGTGCTGGAGCAGCTCCTGGACCAGATGCGCGGCATCGTCCACGGCGATGGCCAGGACAAGGTGGAGCGCTTTTTCGCCGTGGACAACCAGTTCCACGACATGGTGTCCCAGATGGGAAAGAACCCCCTGGCCGACAAGATCAGCCGAGTGGTGCGCACCCTGACCCACGCCGTCCGGTATGAAACGGTCAGCACCATGATCAACACCGGCCGGGGCGAGGAGCTGCTGGAGGCCCACAGCGACCTGTTCGAGACCCTGCGCAGCCGCCGCCAGGACAACGTGGAGGAGATCGTCCGGGCCACCTATTTCAAAGCGGCCCTGTATGGCCAGGAGAAGAACTGAATTCCATAAAAAAATCTCAAAGGGCCAAAGCCCTTTGAGATTTTTTTCTTATTCCGGCAGGCCCTGCCGCATTTCCCGACAGGCGGCGTTGGTGATGAATACCGAGCCCGGGCGCAGGGGGTCCAGGAAGGAGCCGTCCAGCCGGACGGCGACACCTCCGGCCTCCTGGGCGATCAAAGACCCGGCGGCATAGTCCCAGGGAGACAGTCGGCACTCGAAGAAGATCTCCGCCCGGCCGCAGGCCACCATGCAGCAGTCCAGGGCCGCTGAGGCAAACCGCCGGTAGTCCAGGCACCGGTCATACAGGTGCCGCAGGATGGCAAAGTGCCGGTCGGTATAGCTGCGGTCATAGATGGTGGAGCCGCAGGCCACAATGGCGTGGGCGGCGTCCCGGGAGCTGGCGCGGATGGGCGCGCCGTTGAGGGTGGCCCCGCAGCCCCTTTGAGCGGCGAACAGCTCGCCCACAAAGGGGTTATACACCACGCCGTACTCCGTCTGCCCGTTGTGGACCAGGGCCACGGACACGCTGCTGCAATTCATGCGGCGGGTGAAATTGGTGGTGCCGTCGATGGGGTCCACCACAAAAATCCAGGGGTGGGTCAGAGCGGGCCGCTCCCCCTCCTCGCCGAAAAACTCCGCCTCCGGCAGCAGCTTCAGCAGCTCCTGCCGCAAAAACACCTGCACGGCCTCGTCATATTGGGTCACCAGGTCTGCCGGGCCGTGCTTCTCCCGGGTGACGTTCTGAATGTCGTGGGCGGAGAGGACAATGTCCCCCGCCCGGCGCACAATGTCGATGATCTGCTCCAGCATACTTAGCTCCTTCTGACGATCTGCCCGGCCATGACACCGGTGTATTGGCCGCCGTCGATGACCGGCTGTCCGGCCACCAGCACGGTGTCCATCCCCTCCGCCATGCGGCAGGGGTCCTGATACGTCCCCGGCTCCCGCAGGTCCTCCGGGGCAAACACGTTGATATCCGCCTGGGCCCCGGGGGTCAGCACACCCCGGTCCTTCATGCCCAGCACCGCCGCCGGGCGGCCCGTCATCTTGTGGATGGCCGCCTCCGGCGTCAGGTCCCCCCGCTCCCGGACGAACCGGGTCAGCAGGTGGACAAAGGTGCCGTATACCCGGGGATGGGGCTGGCCCTCCGTGGGATAGGTGGAGTCGGAGATCAGGTTGGAGAAGGGATCTTGCAGAATGGCGGCGATGTCCTCCTCGTGGGCCATGAAGTCGATCATGGTGATCTCCCCCTGCTCCCGCACCAGCAGGTCGCAGCAGCAGGTCAGGGGATCCTGCCCCGTCAGCTCCGCGATCTCCGCCAGGCTCATGCCCTGATAGAGGTGATCCTCCGGGCAGTGGAGACTGGTGAGATAGATGCCGTCCCAGCCCGCCAGTTTGGCGATGTCGTCAAAGCCATCGCCGCTTTCGATGCGCCGGGCCAGCAGCTTCCGCTGGTCCGGGTCCCCCAGGCGGCGGACAATGGCCTCCATGCCCCCGGCCAGAAACTCCGGCGGCAGGATGTGCAGCAGCTGGGTGGACCCGGCGGTGTAGGGATACACGTCGCAGGACAGGTCCAGCCCCTCCTGCCTGGCCCGGTCCAGCAGGGCCAGCACCTGGGGGATCTTACGGTTCCAGTTGTCCCGGCCCATGGCCTTCAGGTGGGAGATATGCACCGGGGCCTTCAGGGCCCGGGCCACCTCCACCATCTCCCGGGCGGCCTCCACCACGCCGCCGCCCTCCTGGCGCATGTGCACGGTGATGGGGATGCTCTGCCCCGCCAGCGGGGCCAGGGCCCGGATCAGCTCGTCGGTGGTATAGAAGCACTCCGGCGCATAGCCCAGGCCCAGGGACACGCCCAGGGCCCCGTCGGCCAAAGCCCCCTCCAGCCGCCGGTGGATGGCGGCGTAGTGCTCCGGCTCCAGGCGCTGCACCTGATACCCGGCCACGCTGGCCCGGATGGTACCGGCTCCCGCCAGCATCCCCGTGTGCAGGGGGGCTGCGGGCTGGGCGGCGAAATACTCCGCCAGGGTCTCCCGGGCCGCCTCCGGCGGCACCCGGCCGCAGATGGGCTCCAGATATGAGGTGATGGCCGGCAGGTTCTCCGGCCCCACCGGGGCACAGGACAGGCCGCAGTTGCCGTTGACGATGGTGGTGAGCCCCTGGCGCAGCTCCAGCTCCCCGAAGCCGGGCCGGAAGGCCGCGGCGTCGGCGTGGCGGTGGATGTCGATAAAGCCCGGGGTCACCCACCTGCCCCGGGCGTCGATGACCCGGGCGGCCTGGGCCTGGGGCAGCGGCTCCACCGCGGCGATTTTGCCGCCGGACACCGCCACGTCGGCCCAACGGGCGGGACGGCCTGTGCCGTCGTACACGGCGCCGCCCCGGATGATCAGATCAAACATGAGATTCCCTTCTTTTGCGCGATTATTTCTTCCCGCCCGCAGGCAGGGTCACGATGAATCGGGTGGAGCGCCGGTCGCTTTCGCAGCGGATGGTTCCCTTATGCTCCCGGACGATGGCCTGGGCGATGGACAGCCCCAGGCCGAAGCCCCCCTGGGTGCGGCTGCCGTCCGCCCGGTAAAACCGGTCGAACAGATGGGGCAGTACCTCCGGCGGAATCGGCGGCCCGCCGTTTTCCACCGTCAGAACGGCCTTTCGCTCCGCCTGGGTCAGGGTCATGTGCACCCCGGCCCCCTGGGGGGCGTATTTGATGGCGTTGTCCAGCAGGACCCCCGCCACCTGCTGCAGCTGGTCCCGGCTGCCGGTGACGGTGATGCCCTCGTCGATGTCATAGCTCAGCTGCCGCCCGGCCTCGAAGGCCACCGGCTCGAACCGCAGCGCCGTGTCCACCACGGCGTCGGACAGGTCCACCGGGACCATGGCGGCCTTCAGCCGCCCGTCGTCGGCCCGGGACAGGGTCAGCATATCCTCCACCAGCCGCTTCATCCGCCGCCCGGACCAACGGATGTTGTCCACATACGGCTGCTGGTCCGGCTGAACCGCCGTCTGCTGCATCAGGTCCGCCGAGGACAGGATCACCGTCAGGGGCGTTTTCAGCTCGTGGGATGCGTCGGACAAAAACCGCCGCTGCTGGTCCAGGGACCGGGCCACCGGCCGGGCGGCAAGGCCCGCCAGCAGCCAGCTGCACCCCAGCAGCACCGCCAGGGCCGCCGCCCCCACCAGCAGGCACATTTTCACCACCGCCCGGAGGGTGGCGTCCTCCTGGGCGGCGTCGGTGAAGGCGATGCGGGTATACAGGGGGCCGTCGGCCCGGAGATACCGCAGATGATAGCTGCGCAGGATGCCGGAGGAATCCCCCTGCTCCAGGCAGGCGGTGACGATCTCCGCCATGGCATCCTGGTCATCCAGCCGGTAATAGCTGCTGCCGGACAGGCGCACGGTGCCGCTGGGGTACACGTCCGCCACAAAGCAGGGGGCGGCGGACCCCTCCCCGGGCAGGGAGGCGTCATACCGCCCGGTCTGGACCACCTGCATGAGCCGCTGGTTCACGGTGCGCTCCACGGCGGCCCGGCTGGACATCAGCACCCCCACGAACACCGCCAGCAGCACCGCCGTCACCATGGCCATGTTGATGGCCACGATCTTCCAGCGAAGGCGGCGGATCATGCCTCCACCTCCAGGAAATACCCCACCATCCGCCGGGTGCGGATGGTGACGGCGGAGTGCAGATGGGTCAGCTTCCGCCGCAGGAAGCTGATATACACCTCCACGTTGTTGTCCTCGGCGTCGGAGTCATAGCCCCACACCTTCAGCAGCAGCTGCTCCTTGGGCACCACCCGGCCCTGGCTGCGCAGCAGCAGCTCCAGCATGTCGTATTCCCGGCGGCTCAGCCGCAGGGACCGCTCCCCGCAGGACAGCTGAAAGGTCCCCGGCTCCAGCCGCAGATCCCCGAAGGTGATGGCGTCGTCGGTCCGGGCGTCGCCGCCGCCCCGCCGCAGCAGGGAGCGCACGCAGGCCAGCAGCTCCTCCGGCTCAAAGGGCTTGGTGAGATAGTAGTCCGCCCCGCAGTCCAGTCCCTGGACCCTGTCCTCCACGCCGCTGCGGGCCGTCAGCATCAGCACCGGCACGGCGTGGCCCCCGGCGCGCAGCTTCCGCAGCAGGGTGAACCCGTCCATCCCCGGCAGCATGGCGTCCAGCAGGATCAGGTCATACAGGTCCGTGGAGGCGTTGTCATAGCCGGACACGCCGTCGCTGCTGACGTCCACGGTGTACCCCTGCCGCCGCAGCAGCTCCGCCAGGTTCCGGGCCAGGCGCTTTTCATCCTCGATCACAAGCAGCCGCATGGGGCGCCTCCTTCTTTATGCCAGGCCCGTCTGGGCCAGGGTCAGCAGCGGGGCCAGGGCCTCCGCGCTCATCAGATAAATGGTGTCGTCATCGGAAACGGTGACGCAGTAGCCTGCGCCCCGCTGGCCCCCCACCGTCAGGGTGAAGCTGTGCTGCACCCCGTTATGGGTATACTCCGCCGTCAGAACTGCACCCGGCTGGTCCAGCCCGCACAGGGCCGCCGCCCCGGCGCTGGGCCGCCAGTCCACGCAGGCCGCCAGGTGCATATCCCCCAGCCAGGCAGTCAGGTCTGCCAGCTGATCCGTTACATCCCGGCCATCGGCGGTCCAGGCCCCCTCCGCAGGAGTCAGGGTAAAGCTGACGTCCCCGGCGGCAACGGTCAGGGTCTGCACATTCTCCGCCGTCAGCTGCGGAAGCTCCGGCAGGGCCATCATGTCATAGATGCTGCGGCCGATCTGGCCCAGCAGGTCCGGCACGGCGTACACCGTGGCCTCGGCCCCCTCCCGATAGACATACACGCTGCCGTCGGACTCGCTGCCCAGGCGATAGGTGACGGACGTGTCCTGGCTGTCGGTGACGGTAACGTATTTGGTGGGGCTGTCCAGGCCGTAATCCGCCAGCTGGGCGGAGTTGGTGACCGGAGGCAGGTGCTCAATGCCCTGCACCGTCTCCAGCAGGGTCAGGGCATAGCTCTCGTCCAGGGGGAAGGTCTTGTCGTCGGCCCACAGCCAGTGTCCGTCCTCCTCCCGGCTGAAGCGCAGGGTGGTGGAGCCGTTGCTGCACACCAGCCGCACTGGCACCGCCGCCTCCTCCTGGGGGACGTCCGGGTTCTCCGGCTGGGTGGGCTGCTCCTTTTGGCCGCAGCCCGCCAGGGCCAGCAGCATCAGCGCCAGCAGCAGGGCGCACAGGTTCCGTGTCTTCATGGCAAATCTCCTTTGATCGTGTATCACCGCTCCAGGCCCAGCAGGGCCATGACGGCCTCCTCCCGGGCCCGCATCTGCGCCTTCATGGGTCCCTCGTCCAGGTGGTCGTAGCCCAGCAGGTGCAGCACCGAGTGGGTCACTAAGTACGCCAGCTCCCGCCGCCGGGAGTGGCCGAACTCCTTTGGCCTGGGCCGACACCCGCTCCATGGACAGCACCATGTCCCCCAGGGGGATCAGTCCCGTGCCGGGGTCGGCGTCCTCCGGCCCCGGGTGCTCCCCGGGGGCCAGGTCAAATTCCGGAAAGCTCAGCACGTCCGTGGGCCTGTCCACCTGCCGCATATCCAGGTTGATGCGGTGGATGCCCTCGTCGTCGGTCAGCAGCACGTCCACCTCGCAGGGGGCCGTGACCCCCTCCGCCGCCAGGGCCGTGCGTATGGTGCGGCGGATCAGGGCGCAGTTGGCGTCGCCGGCGGCCCCGGGCACGTCGGCGGTAACGGGGATATAGTGGGTCTTTCTCATCTCTTTTTCTCCTCAAACCGGGCATAGGCCTCAATGATGCGCTGGACCATCACGTGCCGCACCACGTCGGCCTTGCCCAGCTGGCAGATGGACACGCCCTCCACCCCCTTCAGGACCTTCATGGCCTCCTTCAGGCCGCTGGGCTTGTCCCCGGGCAGGTCGATCTGGGTGATGTCGCCGGTGATGACCACCTTGGAGCCGAAGCCCATCCGGGTCAGGAACATCTTCATCTGCTCCCGGCTGGTGTTCTGGGCCTCGTCCAGGATGATGAAGCTGTCGTCTAGCGTCCGGCCACGCATATAGGCCAGCGGGGCCACCTCGATGTTGCCCCGCTCCAGATACTTCTGGTAGGTCTCCGCGCCCAGCATGTCGAACAGGGCGTCGTACAGGGGCCGCAGATAGGGGTCCACCTTGGACTGGAGGTCGCCGGGGAGGAAGCCCAGCCGCTCCCCCGCCTCCACAGCGGGCCGGGTCAGGATGATGCGGTTGACCTGCTTGGCCCGGAAGGCGGCCACCGCCGCCGCCACTGCCAGATAGGTTTTGCCGGTGCCGGCAGGGCCCACGCCGATGGTGACGGTATCCTTCAGAATGGCGTCCACATACTGCTTCTGACCGATGGTCTTGGGCTTCACGGGGCGGCCCTTGGACGTGATGCAGATCACGTCCTGGGTCAGCTCGCCGATGCGCTCGGACTGGCCGCTGCGGCACAGGCCCACCACATACCGGACGTGCTGCTCGCTGATGCTCTCCCCCTTGGCGGACAGGGTCAGCAGGGCCTGCACGGCCTTCTCCGCCAGCATCACGTTCTCCGGCTCCCCGGAGATCACCAGCTCGCCGCCCCGGTTCACCACCGTCACCTGAAATTCCGATTCCAGCAGGCGGATGTTTTCGTCAAAGGAGCCAAACAGGTTGATGGCCTCCTCCATGCGCTCGATTCCGATGCGCTGTTCCATTGGGCATTCCTCCCCTTGTATCTTGAAAAATTTATTCCTTGGTCAGCGGGACCTCCCGACCGATCTCCTCCAGGCACTCCGCCCGCAAGGTCACCAGCAGCCACGAGCCCTGCTCCACGGCGTCAATGCGGACGTTCTCCGCCGTGCCGGTATCTCCCAGCAGCTCCTCCAGCTGTCGGCGCAGCAGGGCCTCCCCCTCCTGCCGGGCCTCTCCGGCGCTGCGGGGAACGTCCGTGGACGGGCCATAGGCCGTCACCGTCTCCGCCGCCACCGTGATGGGCAGGCGCAGGCCCCAGGGCAGGCACACGGGCCTATACTGGGTTATTTTATCACAGTCGCCCCCCAATGTGCTACCCTTTCCGTATAATTTTATCCGCTGTTTTGCCGATATCCAGGGCATACCGGGTCCGGGAGGATAGGGGGACCCCCCTCTGCCGCACCGTCAGGGGTACCTGGGCCGTCAGCTCGTACCAGGTTCTGGCCCACACCGGCCCATGCCGTGCTGCCACCGCAGCCCCGTTGTCCAGGTCCACCGCCCCGGAGATCAGCAGCTGTCCCTGGGTCACGGTGTCCCCGGGGACCACGGCGGCCTGGCCCCCCCCAGGGCCTCCACCCGGGTGACGAGACCCGGACGCCGGGCCACCACATTGGCCGGGCCGTCCTCCACCATATCCTGCCCCCGGACCCGCTCCACCACCTGAACCCGGGCCACGCAGCCCCGGACGTTCACCGCCAGCCACACCACGTCCTCCAGCTCCAGCAGCACATGGTTGCGCATGTCCTTCTGGTCGATGTCCAGGCTCCGGGTGCCGATGGTGATGCCGTAATCCTCCAATGCCCGTAAGACGGCCTCGTCCGGCACCGTCTCGTTGCCGCTGACCTGAAATTCCCAGATGGTGAAGTTCCCCTCCACCACCAGCAGCACCGTCAGCAGCGCCGCCGCCAGCAGCACATACCGCCGCCGCAGCCGCCGGGCCAGCAGGGGCGCCCCCTGCTCCCGCCGCACCGTGGCCGCGGCCCCCACCTGCTCCGCCGCCCGGCGCACCTGCGCCAGTCCCCGCCGGGTGGTGCGCAGGGTCAGCTCCACCGGCGAGAGCCACTGCACGTCCCAGAAGGGCACCTCCGCCCCGGCGCACAGGTTCACCACCCGCTCCGGGCAGCCGCTTTCGATATGGACCAGCACCTGGCCCCGCAGGAAGTTCAACACGGCTTTATACATGGTCCCCTCCCTGCCGCCGCAGCTCCACCGCGGCGATGCGGCCCCGCAGCCGCAGCTCCTCCTCCGTCATGGCCACCAGCTGCAGCTCCGTGCCGATCACCCGCACCGTCAGGCTCCCGCCGCCGATCTCCACGGTTTCCGTGCTGTAGGACAGCACCCCCCGGTGCCGGCACATGAAAAACTCCCGCTCGCCTATCAGCTCCATATGCGGCACCCCCGCCGGGATATCCCCCGGCAGGTCCAGCCGCTCCATAGCCGCCTGGCCCGCCCGGGTCAGCCACCCTCTCTCCATGCCGCGCCACCGCCTTTCTCCCGATTCCGTAAACCCTATGCGCGCCGCCGGAAAAACTTGCAAGTCCCACCGCCGGGGCGCATACAGTGGCCATGGAGGTGAGGGATATGAAGGGAAAGCTGGCGGCCTGGGGATGCCTGGCGGCCCTTGGGCTGCTGCTGGCCCGGTCGGCGGAAGCGGCCCAGGCCGTCCGGGATGGGCTGGCCCTGTGCGCCGGGTCGGTGATCCCGGCGCTGTTTCCGTTTCTGGCGGTGTCGGGCCTGCTGACGGCGCTGGACGCCGGGGCGTCCCCGGCTCTGGGTCCTCTGGCCCGGCTGCTGGGGTGCAGCCGGGCCGGAGCCAGGGCCTTTCTCCTGGGCCTTACGGGCAGCTATCCCGTGGGGGCGCACCGTGGCCCAGCTGTATCGCCGGGGCGGCATCTCCCGGCGGGAGGCCTGCCGCCTGCTGCTGTTTTCCAACAACTGCGGCCCGGCGTTTATCCTGGGGGTGGCGGGGCTGGGCTGCTTCGGCAGCCTCCGGGCCGGGGTGCTGCTGTGGGGGGTGCATATTCTGGCGGCGCTGGTCATAGCCCTGGCCCTGCCCCGGCAGGCGGCGGAACCGCCGGAACGTCCCGGCTCTGTCCCGGCCCGTCCCGCCCTTGTCCCGGCCCTGATCGCCGCCGTGCGGGACGCCGCCGGGACCATGGTGTACATCTGCGGCTTCGTGGTGTTCTTTCTGGTGCTGCTGCGGGTAATGGGCCGGGTCACGGGTCTGAGCCACCCGGTGCTGGCGGGAGCGGTGGAGCTGACCCAGGGGATCCTGGCCCTGCCCCATACCCGCCGGGGCTTCGTATGGGCGGCGGGCCTGCTGGGCTGGGGCGGCCTGTCGGTCCACGGCCAGTCCGCCGCCGTGCTGTCCGGCACGGACCTGCCCATGGGGCCGTATCTGGCGGCCAAGGCCGCCCACGCCGCCGTGTCCGTCCTGCTGGCCTGGCCGGTGAGTATGTGCCTGTGAAAAAAGAACGCACCTGGCGGTGCGTTCTTTGAGGACAAAAGCCCTGCAGCCTGATTTGTCTGCTATGCACGGTTTATTATGACCGCTTGCAGATATCCGGCCTCTGCCTGTAAAGATACAGCGCCGTTTGCAGGGCCAGTCTTGCATCGCCCTCGGGCTGTCCGCCGGGAAGTATGCCCCACAGCTGATGCAGGCGATAGGCAACCGTGTTGTAGTGCAGGTGCATCAGCTGGGCCATCTGCCGCTGGTTGCCGAAGCAGACAAACCAGCATTCCAGCGTGTCCAGCAGTTCGCGCCGCCGCCCGGACTCCTGGCAAAAAATCGGCGCCAGGTGATCCCGGACATAGGAGGCAATGGCCGCCTCCGGCGAATCGCTGCCAATCATCCGCACCACCCCTGCCGGGTCTTCCGTCAGGCAGGAAATCCCCTGCGCACGCGCCATTTGCAGCGCCGTGCGGGCGCTGTCATCGGCCCGGAGCAGCCCGCAGATTCCGGCATATGGCCGCCCGATGCCGCAGGAGCTTCTCTCCGGGCATCCGGCGGCGAATATCTTCGCTATACGGGAAAATCTCTCCTCTGCGGCAGGATCATCCCCACACGCCAGCAGGATCACCAGCTCTCCATCCAGCACAGCGGCCCAGACCCGGACACCTGCCTGTCGGAAGCAGCGAACCGCCTCGTGCATCAGGCGGCGTTTTTCCGATGCGGCTGCCTCGATGTGCAGGCGCAGGATCATGTGTGGCTGTTCGGGGTTTATGTCCAGCTCCCGAGCCGTTTGCAGGGCGGCGCTGTCGGAAAGCGGAGCGCTCAGCAGCTGGGCAAGGCACAGCGCTTCTCTCCGTTCCTGCTCGGCCGGAATCTGCCGCCGGGCAATCTCCTGGGACATGGCGCTGGCCAGGTCCGAAAATCTCGCCTGTGCCGGAAGCGCGATCAGCGGAAGGGACAGCCGGTCTGCCGCCTCCACCAGCCCGGCAGGCATAACATCCGGCAGATATCTGCCGGCCTTAATGCAGACGCCGGACAGTCCGCAGCGTTCCGCCGTGGGCAGCAGAGCATCAACGGCCTGCTGATCCCCGGCAATGGAAAAGCCGGTGGTGATAAGCAGTTCACCGGCAGAGAGCCAGCGGGAATAGTCCGGCGTATCTGTCAGGTTGACTCCCCGCACAAGGCGGTCAAGTCCTGCATGGCCGCCGCAGACTCGACTGCAGCTGAAGCTCGGGAGCCTCAGAAGCTCCTCCACAGTGGGATATCGGTCAAAATGGCTCAAGTCCATAGCTGCTCCTTCTTCTGGTTCTCCTTTGTGATACCTTCACAAAGATATCGCAAAAGTTCCCGTCCATTCCACATAGCCGCCGCTTCCCGCCGAATGTATAATTCATGACATCCGGAAACGGAATCTATCAATAGGGAGGCGTCAACTATGACCCAGAATACTACAAAAAAGCCCGCCTGTAAAGAGGTCGGACAGCCGATGCAGGACCGCAGCCGCCTGCGGACGGACTCACGGCAGTGCGCCTTGGAGAAGCAGGAAGCGATCTCCGAGCATGCCCGGCGCTGTACAGATGCCGGACCGGCACAAGCCATGCGCTGCTATGGCTAAAGCTGCTGCGAGCCAGCCCGTGGGCCGACTCGCAGCAACAGATTTTTTGCGTATCGGGATGCTTTATCTTGCGTTATAGGCCCGGATGCCCAGGGCCAGCAGGTCCATGGCCCGCTCCAGGTCCTCCTGCTTGAGCACATAGGCGATGCGGATCTCGCTGCGGCCCCGGCCGGGGGTGGCATAGAAGGGCTCGCCGGGAGCGAACATCACCGTGTCGCCGTTGTCCTGGAACTCCTCCAGCAGCCAGCGCTGGAAGGCGTCGGCATCGTCCACCGGCAGGGCGGCCATCACATAGAAGGCCCCCTTGGGACATTCGCAGACCACTCCGGGGATGGCCTGGAGCTTCTGCATCACGGTGTCCCGGCGGCGCTTATACTCCTCCCGGACGGCGGCGAAATACTCCGGGCCCACGTCGTACAGGGCAGCGGCGGCCACCTGGTCCAGGGTGGGAACGGACAGGCGGCACTGGGCATATTTCATGGCGTGGGCCATCAGCTCCCGGTTCCGGGTGATCAGGCAGCCGATGCGGGCGCCGCAGGCGGAGAACCGCTTGGACACGGTGTCGATGACGATGACGTTTTCCGCCGCGTCCGCAAACTGGCCCATGGACTGCAAGGGCTCCCCGGCGTAGACAAACTCCCGGTACGCCTCGTCGCCGATGATGAACAGGCCGTGCTCCTTGGCCACGTCCACCAGCATGCGCATTTCCTCCGGCGTCAGCACCACGCCGGTGGGATTGCCGGGGTTGGTGCAGACGATGGCCCGGGTGTGCTCATTGATCTCGGCCTCGATGCGGGCCCGGTCGGCGTAGCGATAGCCTTCGTGGGGGCTGGTGGGAATGGGGTGGATGGACGCGCCGCAGGTGCGCACCATGGTGTTGTAGTTGGGATAGAAGGGCTCGGGAATGAGGATCTCGTCGCCGTCGTCGAGAATGCAGTTGAAGGCGATCTGCAGAGCCTCGGAGCCGCCGTTGGTGATGAGAATATCACCGGCGTCGAAGTGCATGTCCAGCTTGTCATAGTAATGCCGGATGGCGTCGATGAGCACCGGCATGCCGGGGGAGGGGGCATACTCCAGCACCGGCAGGTCAAAATGCCGCACGGCCTCGAAATACGCCTTGGGAGTCTCGATGTCCGGCTGGCCGATGTTCAGGTGATAGATCTTTCTGCCCTTGGCCTGTGCCGCCACAGCGTAGGGATGGAACTTCCGCATGGGGGATAGGCCGCATTTCTGGACCTTGCTGGAGAATTTCATATCAGGTGACCTCCTACACACTTTTAACAGAATTGGGTACCCTTTCTACCCTCCATCTTAGCGTATTTTCCGCAAAAGTCAACCTTGAGTTTTTATGGCGGGGAAAGTGCGTGAAAAAGCAAAAGGAGACGGGCCTCGGCCCGTCTCTTTTTGTTAAGACTGTAATATTGGAATTTCTTCACCGAACCCTGCCATCAATGAAAATCCACAAAGAATCTGACCTGTATCGGCCGCCTGCGATTTCTGTTATCCGGCATAGGTGTCTCCTTCACTCATAACTGACAAAATCCTGCTCAACCAGCGCATAATCAACCGATGATTGAAGCCGACCGAGTTGGTCCTTCCAAGAGTCGATATTGGTCCGTACCTTACGGAATCCGAGGGATTCGTAAACGTGCTGCGCTCTTGTGTTCGTCAAGTTCGTATCGAGGATGATTTCGGCATAGCCGTTTCTGAAGAGCCAACGGATCAGCATACTCAAAACCTTTCTGCCAACACCACGGTTCTGACAATCGGTTTCGCAGATCTTAATGCCAATTTCTGCAACTCCATCTGACGCATTGTGGTAATTGCACTCGCCAATCAGACGGTCGCTTTCCTCAACGACCAGAAGACCATTTCTAAGCCCTTTTACAACTTCTTCCTCGGTCGTTCCCAGACCGTTGGGAAAGCCTGCGTGTGCCATCACAGCACCATCATTCCACCAAGCGGCAAGCTGCTTCGCATCGGTAACCTCGGCTTGGCGGATTGTTAGGTTTTTATGTTGTATTCTCACTTGGTTACTCCTTGCCCTGTCTCCCGACTGTTAGTGTGTACACATATTTTATCACAAGGATAGCTTTGTTTTCAATAGAATACTCGGAATTTAACACCCTAAAATGTAACTTTTCTGCGAATGAAAGTTGATTTTCAGTTTCCACCGTGTCGAACATACTCTGCATCGAAATACCTATCTATCGACTTTACAGTTTTGAGGGGTATTTTGCTTGACCGCAAATATACGCACTCCCCAGCGAACGGTATCCGCTATGCAGCGATTCGCTGTTTCACAAAAGAACCGCACAGAGGCGATAGCTATTTCACCCTTTTCGTTATCCTTGCTTTACAGCGCAAAAAACAGGTGATTCTCAACCCTTAGATGTAAAAACAGGCGGCATCCAACCGAAGTTGAATGTCGCCTGTTTTTTCCAATCCTGTTTCGCAGTTGCCGATTTCGTAATTCTCTCAAATTACTGTCTTATCGGCACACGCCTCTCGGCCCGTCTCTTTTTGTTAAGACTGTAATATTGCAATTTCTTCACCGAACCCTGCCATCAATGAAAATCCACAAAGAATCTGACCTGTATCGGCCGCCTGCGATTTCTGTTATCTGGCAAAGATGCCGCCCTCTGAATTCTGAATATGCGCTCTGATAGCTGCTTCGTGTTCTTTGCAATAAGCATAACTATTCCGCATAAAATCCTCGATACTCTGACTCTGGTACATGGCATCCAGCGTGTCCAAAATCGGTTTGCCATCCACCACCATATCGAAGAAATAGGGGTAGACGCAGCCGCCGTTCTCTCTGGGGAAGTAGGGATTGATGGAACTGAGTCGTTCATCCTTCATCACAGACTCAACCACCATTTCACTCAAAATCCATTTGAGTGATGGGCGTTCATATTCATCGTAACTGTCTCCGAACAACCGATTCCATACATGGAACCAAACAAAATGTATGATCTCGTGTATTCCACCACCGATCGCGCCTCTTTCGCTGTTCAGATAGAAAGTATCATAACAGCGCTCTTTTTAGAAACCGCGGCTCAATGGGATTCAAGCTCAAATTGCACCGTATGTCGTTAAATAAGTTGGCACAATCCACGCCAAAAGCATCCGATAAAGCTGCTGTAATCCGCGGCTTGCAAGCGTTCCAATGGCGAGTATATAAAGCTGCCTTTTCATTGATCGTATCTTCCAACTCGGCATAAACGGCTCGCATGGTTCGCTCAATGTATTCGTTCCTTTCGGAGAAAGGTAAACTGATCGCATAGGGTGATTACGGCTGATTTCAATGGAGCAGGGAAAGCATTTTTTGCTATGTCAGCCCGGGCGTATCACCGACACCTAAGCTATATTGCAACAGCCTGATAAAGCAGGGCGCAGGTATTATTTATAATATTGATGAATTTGTCTCAGACATTACAATGACTGGGTTTACAGAGAGTGCACACAGATGGATTTCAGAAAAATATACTTGATAAAAAAGAAGCATTGGTGTATAGTTTACTCGATTTTTGTCCTATCGCATCGGGACATTGTCTCAAAAGTGCCGTATGAATTATCGGAACTATTTGAAGACCATCTCTCCTACGGCTGGAAAGAGTTCTTTGATTGGTTTATCCTTAGAAAACTCTTTACCGTCATAAGGATGACATCCACCTTTAAATGTACACTTTCCCCATGACATATTTCTCCTTATAAAGTTTTTATTAAATAGTATTTTTATCTCAATAAATAGCAAAAATCTACTTTTTTTTGTATATATTCCTATATAATAAGAGAAAATGAGTACTTTTTAACAATCGGTTTGTCTAATCAAACCTAAAACGAGGATTTTTTATGATAACTATTAATGATACCCTGCACACAAACGCAGACACCGCAATGCTTAAAGCAATATGTCCGGATACTGACAGCATCTGCTTTTTTTGATATAGAAACCACAGGATTTTCAAGAAATTATAATATAGTATACCTCATAGGGCGCTGTATATTTCCGTAACGGAATATCGCATTATTTACAGTGGCTTGCAGAATCCGATTCCGATGAAGCTTATATTTTATCCGCATTTAATGATTTTCTAAAAGATTTTCATACATTAATACATTTTAATGGGGATGCCTTCGATATTCCTTTTATTACTGAACGTGCAGCACATCTTAATGTTTCACTTGACCTTTCACATCTTGAAAGCCTTGACTTATATAAAACCGCAAGAAAAATGTAAATCTATTCTGTCACTTTCTGACTATAAGCAGAAAACTATCGAACATTTTCTTGGAATAGAACGTGAAGACATGTATTCAGGCGGTGAACTTATTGATATATACAGGAAATTTGCAGCAAAACCTTCTGATACAGCACATAACGAATATAGGAAACTTCTCCTTCTTCACAACCATGACGATATAGAAGGAATGCTAAGTCTGCTTCCACTTGTTTCCTATTATGCAATAATTATGAATTCTTACACTGTTGACAATGCTGTCATTGATAAAGATACTGATTCCGATGGAAATGTGAGCCTTCGGCTGATTGCTGAATGTTCTCTGCCCGTAGGCGTACCCGTGGACAGACATATATGTATTGACAATATACATATTCTGATTAAGAACCGTACATTAACTCTTGTAATCCCGGTTATATCAGATACTTTGAAATATTTTTTTATTAAGACTATAAGAATTATTATTATCTGACATCAGAAGACGAAGCCATTCACAAAAGCATTGCACAATATGTAGACAGTAATAACCGTGTTAAATGCTCTGCTTCTAACTGTTACACCAAAAAAGACGGGCATCTTTCTTCCGCTCTATGATAATTGTGATTTAAACATATTTAAAAAAGATTATTCTGACACGGAAAAATACTGCAACGCAGATGATATACTGTTAAAAAGCACTGATAACACAGAAAAATATATACATTCCGTTATAAATCATATATTTTCATAATTAAAAATGCGTAACCAGACTGATATTATTCCAGTTACGCATTTTATTAATTAGTCTTTCTGTAGAAGAAAAGTTGGTCATAGCTGTATCCCATATCCCTATAACCGATTATCTGTTCAGTATTACCTACAAACAGACACCCATCAGTAACTAAAAAGATTTATTAAACTTCTTATATATATCGAGCTTGGCATCTTCTGTAAAGTATATAAGAACATTCCTGCACACTATAAGATGACAGCCCTGTGGATATACATCCTTTAGAAGATTACTCTTCTTAAACTCAACACATCTTTTATATCATCAGATATTTTATAAAAAACCTGTCGCCCATCTTTTTCAAAATACTTATCCTGAAATTCCTTAGGAAGTCCCTTTATGCTGTTTTCACCATATACACCATCTTTAGCCTTCTCAAGAACCTGTTCATCAAGATCTGTCGCAATAATCTTAATATCCCTCATTGGTACTTTCTTTGCAAGCACCATAGCAAGTGAATATGGTTCATCACCTGTAGAACAGGCAGCACTCCATACCTTAAGTCTTGGTCCGAACTTACTTATCAGATCCGGCAGTATAACATCCTCCAGTGTCTTCCACAGATTCGGATTTCTATAAAATTCAGATACATTAATCGTAATATAATTAACAAATTCTTCTCTTAACCCTGTATCTTCCTTTATTGCCTTACAATAACTATCGTAACCATCATACTTATGTCTTGCAATAAGTGTATCTATACGCCTCTTCATCTGTTTTTCCTTATATGCATTAAGGTCAATAGTTGTAAGACTCAGGATAAATTTCTTAAAATCCTCATAATCTTTAATCATAATCCCTCTTTTTCTACATCGTTCCACGAAACAAATGTAATGTAAATTATTCTTAATTCTGTTATAATTCTATCATATTTTCAAAAACCTGAAAGGATTATTTATAAACTAATGGATAATGAATCACTTTTAAAAAAATAAAATAATGGACGCAGCAAATCGTTCCTTCAGGCAAAACATATACACATATACTAATTTTCTTGATATTAATGAGCAGTCAGTATTCGCACAGATGAAAAACGCACTTAATTTCGTAGCTTTTAAAACATACGGTGGCAATGATGCATGTGAAAGACAGATGATACAATTTGGTTCTTACGAAACTCTTGGCTATGAAGAGAATTTCCTATAACTCTTATAAAGATATCTCCTCTTATAGAAAAATATGCTGAATCACTGTCACACAGAGATTACCTTGGTGCTCTTATGAATCTTGGAATTAAAAAGAGAAATGCTTGGAGACATAAATATAAAGGCAAGGACGCCTATCTTTACTGTCTTTCACATATTGCTGATTTCATAATTGACAACCTGTCTACAGTAAAGCATACACATATCCAGTGTACAAAGACTGATATTAACGATATCGAATGTTCACCTGAGCTTGAAGATATTGAAGTTTTATCTGCAAGTGAACGGATTGACGCTGCCGTTGCCAGCCTCACAAAGCTAAGCCGAAGTCAGGCAGTAGAATTATTCAGGGCAAGAAAAAAATATTCATTAACAGCCGTCAGATGGAAAACAACAGCTATCAGTTAAAAAGCTAATGATATACTTGTTATCCGCGGAACAGGCAAATTCATCTATCAGGGCTGCGGTAAAGAAACAAAAAAAAGGCCGTGTTTATCTTTCATTCAGAAAATATATTTAAAAAAAGGGGCTGTTTTCCTACAGCCCCGAATTTCTATGTTTTTTTATCTTAAAATATATCAAATGAAACACAATACATAACATTCCAAAAAAACAACAATGGCAGGAACTCCATAAAAACATATATTCCATTCCATTTAAATAAATGCCATCACCCCTGTATTTTTTGTTTAATAAGCAGTCCATTATTAACAAGTATAAAAACAATTACTCCAGATACCAGAAATGCTGCACTATAACCGCCAAACCATGCAAGAAGCTTTTTCCGGTCCGGCTTGTATGCAATGTAATTATAAATATAACAGCAGACTAATATTACAGGCACAATCATGTATATAATCAAACCAATAAAAAAGCCTTTATCTAATACCGTTTCATCAATATAATCTGAAATCAGTAAAATAATCCAGACTAATACACCAGCACATAAACCATTCACAATTGACGGCTTGTTTTTCGAATACATAACAATACCTCCGATTACCAGCATATTAAATGAGGCATCTGCCCACTGATGTGAACAAATGCCTCAACATAGAGCTTTTCACAGCCCTTATAATATCTTTATTACTCTTCTGTTGCTGGAGCTTCTTCCTGAGCTTCGTTGTCGTTAAGTAATGCCTTAATGCTTAAGCTGATCTTCTTATCAGCTTCGTTAAGGTCTACAACCTTAGCTTCAATTTCCTGACCGATTGAAAGTGCGTCAGATGGCTTTTCAATACGATCTCTTGAAATCTGTGAAACATGAAGTAATGCATCGATACCATCTTCTAACTGGACGAATGCACCGAAATCTGTCATTCTTGCAACTGTTCCCTTAACAACATTACCTACAGCATACTTCTCTGCTGCGTTATTCCATGGATTCAGGTCTGGATACTTAACACTAAGTGCAATCTTATTTCCATTAATCTCTTTGATAAAAGCACTTAACTGAATCACCAATCTTGTAAACCTTCTTAGGATTCTCTGTTCTTCCCCAAGACATCTCTGAGATGTGAAGAAGACCATCTACCCCGCCTAAATCAATGAATGCACCAAAATCTGTTACATTCTTAACTGTTCCTTCGATTGTATCACCTTCCTTAATCTTAGAAAGAACTTTGCCTCTGCTGCTGCCCTTCTTAGCTGCAACAATAAGCTGCTTGCAATCACCGATAATCTTTCTGTTCTTAGGATCATATTCAGTGATGACAAATGTAACTTCCTTACCGTTATATACAGATAAATCCTTAACAAAATGTATCTGAAATAAGGCTTTGCAGGAATAAATACTCTTGCTTCATCAACGATAACCTCAAGACCACCCTTGATGTTCTTAGCTACACCTGTAATTGGCTCCTGATTATTAAATGCATCTTCAAGTTTCTTATTGCCATTATCTGCAACAAGCTTTCTATATGTAAGAAGCAACCTGTCCCTCACCATCGTTTGATTTAAGAACCTTAGCCTTCATCTCATCTCCAACTGAGACTACAGTAGTAAGATCCACATCAGGAGCTGATGTATATTCTGAACAGTAATGATTCCATCAGATTTGCCACCTATATTAAGTACAATTCTATCTGGCTTAACTGCAATAACTCTTCCGTCTACCACCTCTCCTGTATGGATTTCCTTCCATTCTTCGTTAGCTAACATCTCTGCAAAGTTCCTTCTGACATTAGTATAAACCTCCTCAATGATATTGTTTGGGGTTGATGCCCCGGCTGTAATACCTATGCAGTCTGATGATTTGAGCTTATCAAGCTCAAGGCCGCTAAAGTCTGAATGTAAAAGGTTTCCTGACATTCCGTCTTGCAAATTTCATACAGTTTACGAGTGTTTGAACTACTGCTGTCCCCTATAACAATCATAGCATCAGCTCTTCGAGCAATCCGTCTTGCCTCGTTCTGACGCTCCTCAGTTGCATTACATATCGTATTACTAATGCAAATATTGTACTCTTTTTTTCTTTATAATTTCAACTAAATCTTGAAATTTCTTGTAATTAAATGTCGTCTGGGATACCACACGCACATTTTTTTACTCTTGTCAAGTTTCAACTTTTCAGCTTTTTCAACTGTATCAACAACATGTACAGGTGTCTCTGACCACCCCATAATGCCTTCAACTTCAGGATGCTTCTCATTGCCAATAATTACAATCTGGTCACCTTCAGCACTTGCATCCTTTACAATCTTGTGAATCTTTAATACAAACGGACATGTTGCATCCACAATCTTTGCCCACACGCTGTTCTTTATTGATTCATATACTGCCTTTGATACTCCATGAGATCTGATTATAACAGTTGACTTTTCAGGTTCTGGAATCTCAGATATATCATTAACAGCCTTTACACCCTTGCTCTCAAGTTCATTGACAACCTCAGTATTATGAATTATCGGACCATAAGTATATACATTTTTTCTTGTCTGCCTCAGCATACACAGTATCCATTGCCCTCTGAACACCAAAACAGAAGCCTGCTGACTTTGCAAGTATTACTTCTTTCAATTATCTGCCCGCCTTCTTTTCATCTATTATCTTACTTCTTAAAAACAGCTACAACCTGCTCTATATTCATATTGGATGTATCAACAAGCACAGCATCATCTGCCTGTGTTAAAAGGAGATATTTGCTCTGTGCATATCTTCATAGTCTCTTTTTTCAATATCTTCCTTGATAGCATCAAAACTACGGTTTTCACCTTTTTCCTTAAGTTCATCATATCTTCTCTTAGCTCTCGCATCAGAACTTGCAGTAAGATATATCTTTGCAAATGCATCCGGGAGTACTGTTGTTCCTATATCTCTTCCATCCATGATAACATCTGTTTTCTTTGCAAGTCCTCTCTGAAGTGCAACCAGCTTAGTCCTTACTGCTGCATACTTAGATGTCTTTGATGCCATCTTTCCTGTTTCTTCTGTTCTTAAAAGTGATGTAACATTCTCACCATTAAGTATCACCTGCTGTACGCCGTCTTTGTACTCAATACTAATATCAATATTATCTACAGCACCATTAATTGCATTCTCATCATCTGGATTAATGTCGTTCTGTGAAAAATATACAGCCATTGCCCTGTACATTGCACCTGTATCAACATACACATATCCTAACTGCTTTGCTAAAAGCTTTGCTATTGTACTTTTTCCTGCTCCTGCAGGTCCATCGATTGCTATTGCACTCATTTTCTCTGCTCCTTTAAATAAATTATTGTATATGACTTGCAGCAGCGTATGCTGTTGACCATGCTACCTGTAAATTAAATCCTCCGGTCACTGCATCAACATCTATAACCTCTCCTGCAAAATATATATTCTTGACAAGCTTTGATTCCATTGTCGAAGGATTAATCTCTTTAACATTAACCCCACCCTGTGTAATTATCGCTTCATTAAAACCTCTCGTAGAAGTTACTGTCATGTCAAAATTCTTAAGAAGCTTCACAAGTCTCTGTCTTTCTTCCCTTGTAACCTCATTAACCTTCTTTTCAGGCTTAATTCCGGACTGCATTACAATCACAGGAATAAGCTTCTTAGGAAGCAGCTCTCATCTAATGAATTCTTAAACGCCTTGTTCTGTTCCTTTGAGAAATCCCTTAATATTCTCTCATCAAGCTGTTCATCAGTAATTGCAGGTTTTAAGTCTATGCTTAATCTTACAGGTCTTTCCTTAACTATTCCAGTAATAACGCTGCTTGCGCTTAATATTACAGGACCGCTCACACCAAAATGTGTAAAAAGCATTTCTCCAAAATCAGTAAATACTTTCTTATCTCCATCGTAAAATGTAACCTCTATATTCTTAAGGCTTAGTCCCATAAGAAGTTCTTCCCACTCTTCTTTTACATTAAGAGGTACAAGAGCCGGAAGTATTGGTGTAACGCTGTGTCCAATACTTTTTGCAAATCTGTAACCATCCCCTGTAGAGCCTGTGGATGAATATGAATTACCGCCTGTTGCAATAACGCACGCATCACCTTTAATCTCCTTCTGTCCTGATGCATCTTTTACAACAACACCTGCAAATTCGCCATTTTTCCTCATTCACAGCTACAACCTGTGTATTAAGAAGCAACATTTACGCCAAGTTTTTTCATCTGCCTTGAAAGCGCACCTATAACATCAGACCCGAGTGGTCTGACTCCGGGAATACCCTGTTACCTCGCTCAATCTTGAATTTAAGTCCCAGCTCATCAAAAAATCCCATACAGTCATAGTTAGAAAATCCTCTTAAACTGCTGTACATGAACTTTTTATTGGTAACTATGCTGTTAAATATATCTTCTTCATCCCCGGCATTAGTAAAATTACATCTGCCTTTTTCCTGTAATAAAAAGCTTCTTTCCAAGCTTTTCATTCTTTTTCAATAAGTGTAACCTTATTATTGTTTCTGGCAGCAGTTATCGCAGCCATCATTCCTGCTGCTCCACCGCCAATTATTATAACATTGCTCATTATCGCTCTCTCTTACTTTTCATCATCAATAGCTGCATTATCCATACATTTTCTTAATTCATTGACAACATTTTCATCTAACATATTAATCTCATCATTGCCTGAATACTCGAAATTATCAACAAACGTGTTAATCTTCTCAATATTCTCTACTACCTGTTCACTATTCTTAAGGCATATTGATACTATTAAAGCATTAATAAGACTCATTGGTGCAACAAGTGAATCAACTATTGACGCCATATCACTTCTTTTGCAAACAGGTTACATGATGAATACATATTCATTGGTGAGTGTACTGAATCTGTTATGGCAATAACTCTCGCCGTCCTGTTATTGGCAAATTCCATTGCTTTAAGCGTTCGCATTGAATATCTGGGAAAGCTGATACCTATTGCAACATCACCTTCACCTATGTACATCATCTGTTCAAATAATTCGTTGGTATTGCCAGTCTTTACCACCTGTACATTTTTCTTGACCAACCTAAGATAAGACCCAAAGAATTCTGCTAGTGGTTCGCACGACCTCGCTCAATTATATACACGCTTTCTGCAGCCATTATATCCTCAACAGCCATATCAAACGATGCTGTATCAAATGACTTTAATGTATGCTCTATCTTTCTTGCATCCATTGCCATAACATTATTCACGACCATATTGGTTGTCATGGTGTGAATTAAGTACATCTATTCTGTCGAATGAGTGAATTTTTTCTTGCAAAATGTCTTCTAACGCTTTCTGGAACTCCGGGTACCCTGAAAACCCCAATGCTGCCGGAAATCTCACTGCCGTAGACTCACTTACTCCAACAACTTCTCCCAGCTTTGCCGCAGTAAGGAATGCACATTTTTTTTTTTCATAATTAGCCAGAATATACTCTGCTATTCTTTTTATGTCCCTTGCTAAGTCCTGACATTCTCACTCTTATGAGACTTAATATATCTGTATGTTGTTCTAAATCATTCATTATCTATAAAAAAGCTCTTCAAAATATGGCAGTTCTTTTTTTACCCAGTCACAGAAGGTATGCCACTCTGCAAAGCTTATGACCCTTTCTAGAATAATATATTCCAACAAGATTCTCATAATTGAGAGTACATGTTCTCATCTGGTTATAACTTTCAGGGAGAAGCTGTATCATGCTGTACCATAATGCTTTATCCTTAGTCTCTACAAACTGTGTTCTGATTCCTTCCAGAAAATCAATATTCTTCTGCATCATATCAAGTGTGGCATCAGTCATATGGTCTGTACTGAAATCAGACATCTCAAAAAGGCTTGCTGTGAATTTTGTGCATTGTACTTGTTGAGTTGGCAACTGTTCCAACCTTATATGTATCATATTCCTTCCACCAGTATATTGGTGCTGTTATATCGACTGTAACAAATATCTGTCTTATGAACTTTCTGTGGTCTGAGCCTGCCTTACATAATCTCTTGGCAAGGTCAAGATCATTAGGACCAAAAACAAATTTTCCTTCCTCATCAAAGTAACTGTCCATTCTTGCCCAGCTGTTAAGAGGGTTTCTTGCACCTCTGATGGCATTATTCATATTCATGACTTCAAATCGTTCTAACTTAATCACAATCGTGCTCCTTTTGTAATTATACTGTTTAATTTTACATGCAAAATGAATTTATATCAAGAGAAACATTCTGGATTGCAGGCTTTTTTTGCTGCCTTGCTTTTTGCGGAGTCAGGCTCTACGCAGCTTCGCTGCAAAAAAAACCGCCACATACGCTTTTTGCGCACATGACGGTCTATTATATTAATTATTAGACTGGATAAGCCTTATTAGCTGTATCTGCCTTTGTAGGATCAACCTTTGTCTGCTGAGCTTCTCTATACTTGAAGAACTCTGTCGCAACCTGTGGGAATAATGCATATGAAAGCACATCCTCATCCTGCTGCTTGTACTGCTGTACAATTGGATCATTCTTGAATTTCTCAAGCTGTGGTTCAATCAAGTCAGCTGGACGGCATGTAATAGGCTTTGTATCACCGATAGCCTTCTTCTGAACTTCTGGATTGAATGGCTTGATTGTCTGACCAAATTCACCAGCAAGAACCTTCTTAGATTCCTTAGTAATCATCTTGTATCTCTCACCCTGTATTAAGAACACAGCCTGGTACCAACATGGAATAACAAAACTGTCTTTTATAAAACTCTTA